>Ga0224532_1000007_pt1 | contig 62745 bp, 58 predicted proteins | sample 714E115metaG_FD_179902 | JGI IMG/M metagenome (GOLD analysis project Ga0224532, IMG submission 179902) | Peat soil microbial communities from Stordalen Mire, Sweden - 717 E1 1-5 | ecosystem: Environmental > Terrestrial > Soil > Wetlands > Peat | place: Sweden: Norrbotten County, Stordalen Mire... | reverse complement strand
CCAATCGCTCGTGAGAAGTAGTCGACTAGGATGTTTCTCCAGAAACAATGCGGCTGTAGCTCAGCGGATTAGAGCATCGGTCTACGGAACCGAGGGTCGGGGGTTCGAATCCCTCCAGCCGCACCATTGAGGGCATCGTCCGAAGTCGATCATTGATCTCGATTACACCGACGTCACCGGTCCGCGCAGAACGCTGGTCGTGGAGTGGGCGGGATTGCCATCGTTGGTCTGCAGACTGATGTCGACTGACGAGTACTGGGCCATGATGGGCGCCGCGACACTGAAGGTTCCCTGTCCGGTGGGTGAGAGAAGTCCAACCGGAAGCATCTTGTTGGTCTCGGGCTGGAGCAGCCATACCTCATAGAACTTGTTGTTGGGTGCGGCAGGTAGACCCGCCGTCGTGACGTTCATGTGTTCAGTCGCGCCGCTCAGGCGAACGGTGACGGTTCCAGTTGCGGTGGCGGGCGCCACGAGATGGTGCAGGGTGGCGACCGCAGAGACGGGCGGCGTCGTCGAACGGTGAAGTCCCACACCGATGCCGACACCCACTACGGCGACGATCACGGCTGCCGCCGCAATCTCCCAGTTCCGTCGGCGACTCTGTCGCGGGTTCACGCGAAGGGGCGGTTGGTCCATCTTGACCGTCACCGCCGAGTCGAGAAGTGCCTTATCCGCTCCTACGAAATCGAGTCCGAACTCTCGCTCGATTCGACGCGCGGCGTTGATCGAGCCGTACGCCACGCTGATACCGATCAATTCGCGGGTGCAGTTGTCGCACTCGCGTAAGTGGTTGGCGGTCTCGATCGTCGCTTCCCGGTCCAGTTCGCCCGCGAGTAGGAGAGGTAGTTCGTGTTCGCAGTGATTCGTCATCGCAGCTCACCTTTCTCGATCTCTTCAGCGAGACGTTGCATACCTCGCGCCATCCGGGCCTTCACCGTGCCCAGTGGGATACCCAACTGGTCCGCCACCTCGCGTTGAGTCTTGTCGCCAAAGTACGACAACTCAAGGGATTCTCGTTGTGCTTCGGGAAGGGTCGAGAGGGCCCGGCGTACCTCGCTGGCCCACGCCAGTCGTTCGATGAGGTCGCGCCCGTCGTCGCCTACGAGTTCTCGCAGTTCGTTCACGTTCACGATCACGTGACGTTGCTTGCGCAAGTGGTCAATCGCACGATTGCGCGCGATGCCCAGGATGAAGCCCTGCAGGCTTCGTGTGGGATCGAACCTCTTGTGCGACTTCCAAAGTTCGAAGAAGACCTGTTGGACGACGTCTTCGGCGTCGTCGCGCGGCACGAATCGACTGACGTACGCCCGTACGAGAGGTCCGTGTTCGCGATAACACTCCTCGAGGGCGCGATCGTCGCCGTCATGCAGTCGACGTGCCAGCGAGTCCGCGACACCGATGTCCTCGGTTGGCGTATTTCGTTGCATACCCATCTTTCGTGGCGAACGGCGATTCGGTTGCATCACTTCAACTCTTTTGGGGATTGACCCGAGATTCTGAAATCGAGTGCAACCTTCACGGTCAATGTAGCGAAGTACAGAGTGAACCCGACAACGAGTTGGGCTTCCTACCAGAGGAGTTTTGAAATGCGCTTACGTATGCGTTTAGGTGTGGCCACCATGGCGGTGGCCCTGTTGGGAGCCGGAGTCGTGGCTTCAGGCATTCCTGCCCAGGCCGCCGTGGCCAAGGCTGAGGTGACCGTCGTGCATGGGATCCCCAATACCCCGGTCGACGTCTACGCAAATGGGAAGATTCTGCTGAACGACTTCGTCTTTGGCAAGGTCGCCGGTCCCGTAGCGTTGACGCCGGGCAAGTACACGTTGGCCGTCCGTCCTCACGGCGCGAAGTCCACGACCGCACCCCTCCTTTCCAAGACCGTTTCGGTGGTCGGTGGCGAGAACGCGACCGTGGTGGCGAATCTGACGGCGACGGGTTCTGCGACGTTGAGCGTCTTCGCCAACCCCACCACGGCGATCGCCATGGGTGATTCGCGGATCATTGTGCGTCACGTGGCCGAGGCACCCGGTGTGGACATCTACGCGGGAACCACCAAGGTGGCTACCAACGTGACCAACCCTCACCAGGTGACGCTCGTGATTCCCGCCGCGACCAAGGTACCCATCAGCGTTGACGTGACCGGTACGACCACCACCGTCATCGGACCGGCGAATTTCAATTTTCCCGCCGGCACCACGACGATCATCTACGCGATTGGCAGTGCCACGGCAACGCCATCGACCTTGACGGTGGCCGTTCAGACGTACAAGTAGTCCCAAGAGTGCGTTGGCCCAGCGCAGCGACACCGGGTTGAGAAGCTGGCTGGGCGAGCGTTCCCGGGTCGCGGTGTTCGCACCGCGACCCGGGTTTTCTCGCGTTGGCGTCACTTCACGAGGCCGACCAGCGGAAAGGATCGCCGAGGCCGCTCCTTTTTCACAGTTTTTGTGCAAATAATGTGAAGATTATTTTGACTTTTGTGAACTTTGCACTTAGTCTTACGGCGTGAGTTCCAAGTTGCGACGTGCAACAATCGCTAATCGATTACTAAATTCCGGCGAAGCGTCCATCGCTGAATTAGCACAAACTTTCGGTACTTCTGAGATGACGATCAGAAGGGACTTGGAATTACTCGAGGTCGAAGGCCTGGCCCGACGTGTTCGTGGCGGAGCAATTTCCACTCAGAGCAGGTCCTATCAACCGCCGATTCTTCAGCGTTCGGCCCACGAGGCCCAGGCGAAACAAAGGATCGGTGAGGCGGCGGCCGAGTTACTGTCGCCCGGTGAGACGACGATCATCGATGGGGGCACGACGACGCTGCAGATGGCACGTGCCATCAACCCGGGCATCGCTCTCACTATCATCACGAGTTCGTTATTGATCGCCACTGAACTTGACACGAAACCCGAAATCCGCACACTGGTCACTGGTGGCAAGTTGCGACACGGTGAAATGAGTCTCGTGGGTTCCAGGGCCGAAGCGTCCTTTGACGATTTGAACTGTGACTCGGTCTTCATCGGCGCGGCGGGCGTGAGCGAGGATAAGGGCCTCACCGAATACAACATGGAGGACACGCAGATCAAGTTGGCGGCCATTCGCTCGAGTCGACGTGTCGTGGTCTTGGCGGATGCCTCGAAGATGGGCCAGGTTGCGTTCGTGAACGTGACGCCCCTCAGTGACATCGACCTTCTGGTGACGAATGCGTCGCCGAATGATCGCACCATTATGGCCGCGCGCGAACTGGGTGTCGAGATCCTTCACGTGGAGCCGGTCGCGCACGTCGTCGCCTCCTGAGGCGAACCACGTTGACGCGCTGATCAACCGCGAACGATGATGACGTCCAATTGACGAGGACCGTGAACGCCTTCCACACGGCTTAACTCGATGTCGCTGGTCGCCGAGGGTCCACTGATCCAGGTCTGCGGGCGCTCTGGATTGAGGTGTTTGAAAACGTCGGGAACATCGGGAACGATCTGATCCTCGCGGATGATAACCACGTGATGATCGGGAATCAGCGTGATGATCCGGCGTCCCTGGTCTGGCTCGCTGTTCAGAACGACCGTGCCGGTTTCGGCGATACCCGCGGTGCAGCCGGTGACGACGGCGTCGGCTTGATTGATGATCTCCAGTTCGAGCCGGCCCTTGTCGATGGTGGTGCTGCCTTCGAAGTGCGCGAGCCAGTCTCGTGGGGCCCCTTCGGGAAAGACGACCGACTTAGATCCTCGCGAGACGAGTGCCGCGTTGACGGCGGCTGGTAGTTCGACCAACTTGGCGAAGGAAACGGTTGCTTGGTAGTCGCTCACTCGCTGGGCGAAGAGCGTCACCGGCGCGGTCACCTCTGAACGGGCCGGACGGCGGTACGAGCGAGAGACCGGGGCGACCGCGGTCGCCGCGCGGTTAGCGAACTTGATCGAGGAGAGGATCGCATCGCGAGTGGTCGCTTGGTCAGCGTGCGTACCCGGAGGCTCTTTCCGGATTCCCGCGGCGTGGGGCTCACTGCGCTGGTGCTCGGCGCGGCGAAGTCCACTGTTTTGAAAGAGCGGCGAGAAAGACGCCTTGGCGCCACCTCGTTCGCGGCGCCACCAAGTCGCGAAGGAATCGGTGGTCGGCAGGGGCACGCTTCGAAAACGGCTCCACCCCGAGAGCCACCCGGGCAGTGTGATATTCCTCTTGCCGAACAGTCCCTTGGACTTTGCACCGAGCGCAGTGATGGCGCGCAGGCGCGACGAGTTTCCAAAGATCCATGAGGCGGCTCGCATGGCCGCCTGCTCTTGGGTCGTCGGCACGGTGCTGCGGCCGGCGTTGACCACTTCACCGCGCAGATGTACCAGAAGTTTTGGTATGTCGATGCGAACGGGGCAGGCGTCAAAACACGCGCCACAGAGCGTCGACGCGTAGGGCAGCGACTTGGCGACGTGGTCGCTCGTGACGTGGTTCAACTGGGGAGTGAGTATGGCGCCAATGGGTCCGGGGTACACCGAGCCGTAGGCGTGACCTCCCACTCGTTCGTACACCGGACAGACGTTCAAACAGGCGGCGCAGCGAATGCAACGCAATGCTTCGCGGCCCACGCGGTCGCTCAGGGCGTTGGAACGTCCGTTATCGATGAGGACGACGTGGAAATCCTGGGGGCCGTCGTCGTTGGTGACGCCGGTCCACACCGAGTTGTACGGGTTCATTCGCTCGCCGGTCGCCGAACGTGGCAGCACCTGAAAAAAGACGTCCAGGTCTTCAAACCGAGGAATGACCTTGTCAATGCCCGCGACGCTGATCAACGTTCGCGGCAGCGTCAGGCACATACGCCCGTTGCCCTCGGACTCGACGATGGCGACCGATCCTGTTTCGGCGACCAGGAAGTTGGCGCCGGAGATTCCGACTCGAGAAGCGAGGAATCGTTCTCGCAGGTGCAAGCGGGCCGCCTTGGCGAGGTCCGAGGGAACGTTCGTCAAGTCGTCGGGTGCCTTCAGACCCCATTCACCCATGTGCTCAAGGAAGATGGTGCGCACTTCGTCACGGTTGCGATGGATGGCGGGAACCACGATGTGGCTTGGTAGGTCATCGCCTAGTTGGACAATGAGCTCGGCGAGGTCGGTCTCGTACGCGGTGATGCCCTCACTTTCCAGTGCGGAATTGAGGTCGATCTCCGCACTGGTCATGGTCTTGATCTTGACGACGTCCTGTGCCCCGGTCGCCTTGACGAGTTCGACGACGATGCGCTGGGCCTGGGCGGCGTCAATCGCCCAGTGCACGTGACCACCGGCTTTGGTGACGTTCTCTTCAAAGGTCACCAGCAATTCGTGGAGATTCGCGAGCGTTTCTCGTTTGATGGCCTCACCCGCCAGACGCAACTCCTCCCAGTTGTCCAGTTCGGAGACTCGCAGGTTCCGCTTGTCGCGGATAGTGCGCGTGGCCCTCGAGAGGTTGCTGCGCAGTTGGGGGTCGGCGAGAGAGACCTTGGCCCCGACGGGAAAGTCGGGCGAGCCGGCAAAGGTCCGCGCCATTACGCGACGCCCTTCGTGGAGGCGAGGATCTCGGCGATGTGCTTGACTTCGAACGCGCCGGCCGGTGGTGTCGAGTTCGTGTTGAACCCCGGCACCAGCGAACCCGACTTCTGGGCGAGCGTCGAGAGGTGAGTGAGACAGGAGTTGTCCGAAGCACAAAGGACCTCGGCACCGCTCGCTTGGACGTTGGCGATCTTGTCCAGCCCCATCGCGGCCGACGTGTCGGGATTCTTGACTGCGAAGAGCCCGCCGAAGCCGCAGCAGGAGTCGCTCTCGGGCAACTCGATGAGCTCGATACCGCGGACTTCGCGAAGAAGCTGCAAAGGCCGGTCTCCCACGCGTAGCGACCGCAGCGAGTGGCACGTCGGATGGTACGTGACCCGTCGTTCGAACGTGGCCCCGACGTCGGTCACGCCAAGCACGTCAACCAGAAGTTCGGTGAATTCGAAGACCTTTGGAGCAAAGGCGTCGGCGTCGGTTACCAATGTGTCGTCGTTCTCATCCTGGGCGACGTCGCGCCAGAGGTGACGCATAGTGCTGGTGCACGATCCCGAAGGCACGACGATGACCTCGGCGCGCTCGAAGGAGGACATCACGTCGCGGGCGAGTTTCAATCCTTCTGGGCGGTACCCGGCGTTCAAGTGCATCTGACCACAGCACGTCTGGGACTGAACGAAATCGACTTCGTGTCCCAAGCGCTCGAGAACCGTCACGACGGCTTGTCCCGTCTGTGGGTACAGAATGTTGTTCATGCACGTCACGAAGAGCGAGATACGCACAGTGGTCCTTCACGGCTTGTGGGAATTTCTTGGTATGTACGGTTGAAAAACAAAGTACCACCGACCGAAGATCGCTCAGAATGTGACCTTACTGGACACGTGATGTGATTTTTCTGTTCGAAATTCTTGACACCCGGAGCCCGGTCTGCTTAACTTCTCAACACGTTTATCCGAGAGTAGTGACATTGGGGGAGTGCTGTGCCGTTTGTGTTTGCGTGGGCCAGCCCTTCGGTGATCGCCCGGAATTTCGCGACGGCCTCCTGAAATGAGCGAATCGAGCACCGAGCCGATCCTTGTCATGGAGGGTGTCGCCAAGTACTTCGGTGCAGTGGTCGCCCTCGCCAATGGCTCGATCGTCCTCTATCCCGGCGAGGCTCACGCCCTGCTCGGCGAGAACGGCGCCGGGAAGTCCACGTTGGTCAAGATCATCGCCGGGGTCTACCAGGCCGACCGCGGGACCTACACCTACGAAGGACAGGCCCGTCACTTCCACGGCCCTCACGACAGTCAAGAGGCCGGGATCGCCGTCATCTACCAGGAACCCACGCTCTTTGACGACCTCAACGTCGCTGAGAACATCTATCTCGGGCGCCAGCCGCTCACCTTCGGGCGCCGCATCAATCGCCGTGAGATGCGCCGCCAAAGCCGCGCGATCTTCGAGCAGTTGGGTGTGGACATCGATCCCAACCGAAAGGCCAAGGGTCTCTCGGTGGCTGACCAGCAGATGGTCGAGATCGCGAAGGCGCTTTCAAAGGACGCCCGCGTCGTGGTGATGGACGAGCCCACCGCCGCGCTGAGTCCCGAGGAAGTGAAGAGGCTCTTCACCGTCGTGGGGAATCTTCGCCAACGCGGGGTCGCGATCCTCTTCATCTCGCACCGGCTCGAAGAGGTGTACGAGATCTGCCAGCGAGTGACCATCATGCGTGACGGATCATTCGTGCGGACCGACCTCATCGGCGACATCACCATCGACGAAATCGTTCGATCGATGGTCGGTCGGGATTTGAGCACGCTCTTTCCCAAGACCGTCATCGAGGCGGGTGCGGAAGTGCTGCGCGTCGAACGTCTGACGCGTGAAGGCACGTTCTACGACATCTCCTTTACGGTCAACGCCGGCGAGATCGTCGCCCTCTCGGGGCTCGTGGGCTCGGGTCGCACTGAGATCGCGCGAGCGATCTTCGGTATTGACCGTTATGACGCGGGGACGGTGTCAGTGAACGGCACGAAATTGCGGGGTGGATCGCCCCAGCGGGCCATGCACGCAGGGATCGGTTTCGTACCCGAGGACCGCCGTCAGCAGGGGCTCGTGATGGACTTCGGCATCGACCACAATGTCGCGCTCGCGTCACTTGGTCGCCTGAGCCACGGCCTTCTTCTCTTTCGAAACTCCGAGAACCGACTGGCTGCCGATTGGGCCCTAAAACTGCACCTCAAGTACGGGAAACTGAGCGACGAGGCCAACACCCTTTCGGGAGGAAATCAGCAGAAGGTGGTGCTCGCGAAGTGGCTCGCCGGAGCACCGAAGCTGATCATCGTGGATGAACCGACCCGCGGTATCGACGTCGGCACGAAATCCGAGGTGCACCGCATCATCGACGACTTGGCCCAAAGTGGTGTCGCCGTGTTGATGATCTCGTCCGAGCTCCCCGAGATTCTCGGGATGGCCGACCGGGTGCTTGTCATGCGAGAAGGCCGTCTTGCCGCGACCATAAATCGCTCGGACGCGACCCAAGAGCTGGTCATGATGGCCGCGACGGGACAGGTATAAGTCGTTATGTCCGTAACCGAAGAAATTGTCTCCGTTGGATCTGTGAAGACTCACCGGGTTGCTGAGACGCTCTCGCGAGCGCGAGAGCTCGCAATTGTCGCGGTGATCCTCGTCATCTTCGCCATCACGACGATCAAGAGTCCCGGCTTTGCGCACATCACGAGCATCCAGCAGGTGCTGACGAACGCCTCGCTCTTCACGCTGCTCGCGGTTGGCGAGACCATGGTCATCGTCACACGCAACGTGGATCTCTCGGTGGGTTCGACCCTCGGAATCTCTGCATTCTTGGTTGGCGATTACTTCACGCACAACGCGCATTCGTCGCTCTTTATTGCATTCCTCATTGGTATAGGCGTAGGCGCGTTCTGCGGCGCCGCGATTGGATTGATTGTCACTGTGACCAAGGTGCCGAGTCTCGTAGTGTCGCTCGCCGCCCTGTACATCATTCGAGGCATACTGAACATCATTGGGCTCGGTATTCAGATCGAACCAACCGCCATCCCGCTCTCCTTCCAAAAGATTGGGTTCGAGACGTTCGCGGGAGTTCCGTGGATTTTCATCATCCCGGCGATCGTCGCACTCGTCGCAGGATTCTCCATGCGCTCATTTCGATCGATGCGCGAGCTCTACGCCATCGGGTCCAATCCTTCGGCCGCTCAACTGGCTGGTGTGCCGGTCGCTCGTCGGGTCTTCACCGCCTTTGTGGTGAGCGGTTCGCTCGCGGGGCTCGGGGGTGTGCTGTTCCTGTCCGAGTTCGCGACGGCCAATGCCACGGCGGGCTCGGGCTACGAGCTTCTGGTCGTCGCGTCGTGCGTGATTGGAGGCGTGGCGATCTTCGGTGGCAGCGGTACGGTCATCGGCGCGGCGCTCGGTGCTGTGCTCTTGCAGATCATCAATCAGTCACTCGTGGTGATCAATGTCTCGCCCTTTTGGGACTCGGCCTTGGCGGGTGCCTTGATCCTCGTCACCGTCAGTTTTGACCGATTGCTGAGCAACCGGGCTACTCTCGCTCTTCGACTGAAAGGTAGTGGTGCTCGTGGCGATCAGTAGTTCTGTGGCCTCAAATGAGGAAGTCCCGGCGCCGCTCGACAAGCACAGCCTGGCGTTCGGCCCTCGATCACTGGTGCGTTGGGAGAGCGCGCTCGTCCTGTTCTTCATCTTCGACCTCTTCTATGGCGGCATTTCGGCGCCCGACTTCTTCTCCCAGAACACAATCTTTTTCGCGGGTATCAACTTCGGATTGATCGCGATCATGGCGCTTCCCGAGATGCTGATCATCACGACCGGTGAGATCGACCTCTCGGTTGCTGCGATGTTGGGGCTCTCGTGTGCAACCTTCGGCTACCTCTTTGAGCATCACGTCGAGGTCTTTCTCGCCATGATTCTCACGCTGGGCGTGGGGGCGCTGGGTGGGGCCTTGAACGGCTTTCTCGTCACTCGAGTGGGTCTTCCTTCCATCGCCGTGACCATCGGCACTCTTACGATGTTCCGGGGACTTGCCGAGGTGATCTTGGGGACGAACGAAGTCACGGGATTTGGGGGACCTTGGACCGACGTGGGCACCAACACGATTCCCGGGACACCATTCGCCTGGGCCTTTGGGATCTTCGTGGTGCTCGCCCTGATCTACGGGGTGGTCTTGCATTTCACGTCGACGGGGCGCTCGATATTCGCTATCGGTCTCCAGGAGGAAGCGGCGTTCTTCTCGGGGATTCGCGTGAAGCGGATCAAGTTCAACCTCTATCTCCTCTCGGGCATCGTGTGCGCGTTCGTCGGGTTGCTGTACACCTACGAGACGAACACCGCCCGGTACGACGCCGGCACAGGTTTGGAGCTGAACGTCGTGGCAATCGTCCTCTTTGGAGGCGTGTCCATCTTCGGGGGACGTGGCTCGCTGCTCGGCGTGGTGCTCTCCGTCATCGCCGTGGGGATCTTCGATCAGATCCTCTCAATCAAGAACGTGTCGTCCCAAGAACAGAGCATCGTCTTTGGAATCCTGCTCCTCGCGAGTGTGGTGCTGCCAAATTCTGCACGCGGCTATCGTGCGATACGGAAACGTTTTGGTCAGGGTTCGTACTCGTCTGCGGGTGTCCCGGAGAGCAACGTCTAACGTTTCTATCCCTTCATCAGGGATTTCGATTTGCGCGTCCGATAACATTTTGAGTAGTTATCTCTCACATAATGTGATACTTTTGCCGTGGCATTCGGTCTCGTCGTACGACGTATTTGTGATGCTACGCAGTTCAAGACAACTAACGATTTTCAAACGAGGGGGAACATGAAGTTGGAATCATTGAAGCGACGCGTTTCAAAGAGGGCCTTGATTGCCGTTTCGATTGTTGGAATGTTTGCAGGTGTCTGCTCCATTCCAGCGGGAGCAGCAGCACCCAAGGCCATTGCTTCAAAGGGATTGGTGTACATCATTCCTAAGGACACGACCAACCCGTACGAAGTTATTGCGGACAACGGCGTGAAGGCTGCTTTGAAGGCAGAAGGCTGGAAGGGCGTAGTGGACAGTGGAACCACTGACACTGCTGCCGCTCAGGAGCCTGCGATTCAGGCCGCTATTGCTGCGAAGGCAAGTGCCATCATCATCGCCGCAAACGACCCGAAGGCGCTCTGCCCAGAGTTGGAGAAGGCTCGTAAGGCCGGCATCACACTTATTGGCTTTGACTCTGACAACTACTGTGCGGGCAACCTGTTCATCAACCAGGCCAACACCCAGCAGATTGGTGCGTCCGAAGTCGACCTCCTGGCGAGTGAGATCGGCTCAACCGGTCAGATCGCGATTCTCTCCGCTGCCGCGACGGCAACGAACCAGAACGCCTGGATTGGCTACATGAAGCAAGAGCTGACCAAGTACCCCAACATGAGTCTGGTTGCCACGGTCTACGGCAACGACGACCCGACGGTTTCCTTGACGGTTCTTCAGGGCCTCCTGACGCAGTACCCGAACTTGGCTGGCATCATCTCGCCGACCACCGTGGGTATTTCGACGGCTGCCCAGTACCTTTCAACGCACGAAGACACGTACTCGAAGCTGATCCTCACGGGTCTGGGACTTCCTTCGCAGATGGCTACCTACACCGGTAACGACAACGTCAAGGCGTTCGAATTGTGGAACCCCTTCGACCTTGGTTCGTTGGCTGGCTGGGCCGCGATGGAGATTCACTCGGGCGTTATCGCGAACAAGATTGGCGTGACCTTCACGATCCCCGCAAAGGGAACGAAGTTGGTTGAGGCGAAGTCCTGGACAATCACGAAGGCCATTGCTGGCTCTGGTGACCCCTCGAACTTCATCACCCTTGGTGCGCCGTTCGTGTTCACTGCTTCAAACGTGAAGAACTTCAACTTCTAAGAAGTCGATTTTCCTAACTGAAGCAACTACGGGGCGTCGCCACCACGGGGCGCCCCGTAGTGCTTTACCAAGTTCGTAAGAGGATCGTCAAGTGCAGAGAATTTGCTTCCAGTTGAATGTTCGACCAGATCGAATTCCTGAGTACATCGAACGACACGCACACGTGTGGCCCGAGATGCGCCAGGCGCTGCACGACAGTGGTTGGAACAATTACTCGCTGTTTCTCCAAGCGGACGGAACGCTGATTGGCTACCTCGAAACCGATGATTTCGAGGCCGCGCAAGCGTCTATGGCAGTAACCGAAGTAAATGAGCGCTGGCAGCGCGAGATGGGGGACTTCTTCGCCGATCTCGGCGGCGACGCACCCGATACGAGCATTGCCCCGATACAAGAGATCTTTCACGTCGATTAACTGGCGCAACGAGCAGTACAGCCGAGGAGGAACGTAGTCATGAGCAGTCCAGCTGAAGTCAAGGCGGAACTCCGCCAACTGATGATTGAAACGCCGTCGTGGGCCTACGGCAATTCCGGTACCAGGTTCAAGGTCTTCGCCCAGAAGGGCGTCGCGCGCACTCCCCAGGAGAAGCTTGAAGACGCTGCTCAGGTACATCGCTTCACTGGCGTCGCGCCCTCGGTTGCCATTCACATCCCCTGGGACCGCGTCGACGACTACGCCGCGTTGCAGAGTTACGCCCAAAGCCTCGGCATTTCCATTGGCGCCATCAACCCCAACGTGTTTCAAGAGGACGACTACCGCCTAGGGAGCGTCTGCAACTCGGACCCGGCGATTCGTCGCAAGGCCACCGACCATCTGCTCGAGTGCGTGGAGATCGGCGTCCAGACGGGATCGACCCTTCTCTCACTCTGGTTCTCTGACGGCACCAACTACCCGGGGCAAGACGACATCCAGGCCCGCCAGGAGCGTCTCGCCGAGGCGTTGACCGAGACCTACAAGGCAATGCCCGCCAACATGCGCATGCTGCTTGAGTACAAATTCTTCGAGCCCAGCTTCTACACAATGGACGTTCCCGACTGGGGGACGTCGCTGCTGCATTGTCTCGCCTTGGGTGAGCGCGCCCAGGTTCTCGTCGACACCGGTCACCACGCGCCGGGTACGAACATCGAGTTCATCGTCGCGAACCTACTTCGCGTGAAGCGCCTCGGCGGCTTTCACTTCAACAGTCGCTTCTACGCCGACGATGACTTGATGGTCGGCTCGGCCGACCCCTACCAACTGTTTCGCATCATGAACGAGATCGTCGCTGTGGGTGCGCACCGTACCGGTTCGAGCGTTGCGTTCATGCTCGACCAGTGCCATAACCTCGAGCCGAAGGTTCCCGCCGAAATCCGTTCGGTCATGAACGTGCAAGAGGCGACCGCGAAGGCGCTCTTCGTGGACCGTTCGGCTCTCACCAAGGCCCAGATGGACGGCGACGTCCTGGAGGCGAACGGTATCCTGGTCGACGCGTTTAGCACCGACGTGCGACCGTTACTCGGCGAGTTACGTGAGGATATAGGTCTGGATCCTGATCCCCTCGGCGCGTATCGTCGCTCGGGCTACGCCGAGAAGATCATCGCCGAACGGGCTACCGGCTCGGCAGCGGGCTGGGGTGCGTGATTCCCTTGGCTGCCACTGATCCCCCACGCGAAGTCATCGAGTTACTCGAACGATCGCACAGACTAGGTTCGGACCCGCGCAATACGAATTACGCGGGTGGCAACACTTCGACTAAGGCGTTCATCGCCGATCCCGTTACCGGTACCGACGCCGAAGTGATGTGGGTTAAGGGTTCGGGCGGTGACCTCGGTACCCTGCAAGAGGCTGGTCTAGCGATGCTGCGTATCGACCGTTTACGAGCTTTGGTGGGGGTCTACCCTGGCCCCGAACGTGAAGACGAGATGGTCGCGGCCTTCGATTTCTGCATGCACGGACGTGGTGGTGCGGCACCGTCCATCGACACCGCCATGCACGGTCTCGTGACCTGCAGCAATGTCGACCACCTGCACCCAGACGCCGGCATCGCGCTCGCGACCGCCGCGGACGGCGAGAAGCTGACGACGCAGTGCTTCGGCGACACGGTGGTCTGGGTGCCATGGCGGCGACCTGGATTCCAACTGGGCCTGGACATCGCGGCCATTCAAGAGGCCAATCCTCAAGCGATTGGTTGCATCCTGGGCGGCCACGGCATCACCGCCTGGGGCGACACGAGTGATGAGTGCGAAAGTCGTTCGTTGCACATCATTCGCACCGCCGAGGAATTCTTGGTCAAGAACGGCCGCGCCGAACCCTTCGGAAAAGTAGTCGAGGCCAACAAGCCACTCGACAGCGCTGCTCGCCGCGCCCGAGCGGCAGAACTCTTCCCGCTCTTGCGTGGTCTGGCGAGTACCGACACGCGTCAGGTTGGGCACTACAGCGACGCTGACGTCGTGATGGACTTCGTCAGCCGTGAGCGGCTGGCAGAACTGGCGGCGCTCGGTACGTCGTGCCCCGACCATTTCTTGCGCACGAAGGTGCGTCCCATGGTGGTGGACCTGCCCGGCGACGCGCCGTTTGAGAACCTCGAGACGCGCATTCGCGAACTGCACCAGGATTACCGGCGCGACTACCAGGCGTATTACGAGCGATACGCGACGCCCGATTCGCCCGCAATGCGTGGCGCGGACCCGGCAGTCGTGCTCGTGCCAGGTGTGGGAATGTTCACGTTTGGACGCGACAAGCAGACCGCGCGCGTGGCGAGTGAGTTCTATATCAACGCGATCAACGTCATGCGCGGTGCCGAATCTGTGTCGACCTACGCGCCAATCTCCGAAGAGGAGAAGTTCCGTATCGAGTACTGGGAGCTAGAGGAACAGAAGCTTCGCCGCATGGCGCCACCCAAGGCCCTCGCGACGCGCATTGCGTTCGTCACCGGCGGAGGTTCGGGCATCGGTGCCGCGACGGCACGTCGCTTGAGTGCCGAAGGGGCGTGCGTGATCGTCGCGGACCGCAATTTCGAGAGCGCCGAGTTGGTGGCGAAGGAACTGGGCGGTAGCGACAGGGCGATTGCCGTGAGCGTCGACGTCTCGTCACCCGAGGAAGTCGTCGCGGCAATCAACGAGAGCGTCCTCGCCTACGGAGGCGTCGACCTCGTCGTGAACAACGCGGGACTGTCGATATCCAAGAGCCTCCAAGATACGACCGTCGAGGACTGGGACCGTCAACACTCGGTCATGGCTCGCGGCTCCTTTCTCGTGAGCCAGGCGGCCGCCAAGGTCATGATGGCCCAGGCCATGGGCGGCGACATCATCTATATCGCGAGCAAGAACGCGGTGTTCGCTGGGCCCAATAACGTCGCCTACGGCGCCGCGAAGGCGGACCAGGCGCACCAGGTGCGCCTGCTCGCCGCTGAGCTCGGTCAGTACGGTATCCGGGTGAACGGCATCAACCCTGACGGCGTGGTTCGTGGTTCGGGTATCTTTGCCGGTGGTTGGGGCGCGCAGCGTGCCTCGGTCTATGGCGTCGAGGAGGACAAGTTGGGCGAGTTCTACGCACAGCGCACCTTGTTGAAGCGCGAGGTCTTGCCCGAACACGTCGCCAGCGCGGTCTTCGTGCTGAGTGGGCCCGAACTGGTCCACACGACCGGACTCCATATCGCGGTTGACGCGGGCGTGGCGGCGGCGTTCTTGCGATGAGTACCACCACCCCCCAGGTGCAGTTGCCCAGCCTGGCGAGGACTTCGCGACCCGTCGTAGGTCTGGTTGCCGGTGGTCTGGGTGCCTACTGGCCTCAGTTTCCCGATCTCCTGCCCCAACTGCAGCGCTCCGCAGCCTTCGTCTCGGATCGGATCAAGGGATTCAACGCCGACATCGTTGACGTGGGTTTCATCTCCGACGCCCAAGAGGCGGACCTGGCCGCTGAGAAGCTGCGCAGCGCCGGTTGTGACCTGATCGTGATGTTTCTCACCACGTACATGACCGCCTCGATGGTGCTGCCGATTGCTCAGCGGACCAAGGCCGACGTGCTGGTACTGAATCTCCAACCCACCGAGTCAATGGACCACGCGACCTTTGACACGGGTCAGTGGCTCGCCTACTGCGGCGCCTGTCCACTGCCCGAAGTGGCGAACGCCTTTGAGAGAAGCGGCATCGGATTTCGCTCGGTCTCGGGCTACCTCGCCGATGAACGAGCTTGGATCAAGATCGAACGCTGGATTCAGGCGGCTGGCGTGCGTCGGGTCCTTCGAAGCGCTCGTCACGGCCTGATGGGTCATCTCTATCCGGGCATGCTCGACGTTTCCACGGATCTCACGCTCGTGTCGGCACAGTTGGGCGGCCACGTGGAGGTTCTCGAGTTCGACGATCTTCGCGTACGTGTCGCCCAGGTCACCGATACCGACGTCGACCAGCGCAGCCAATTGGTGCGTGAGTTTTTCGAGCTCGACAGTTCAGTAGAACCCGAGGAGCTGGAGTGGGGCGTGCGCGTCGCACTCGGACTCGAGAGCCTGGTAAAGGACTTCTCCCTCGATTCGTTGGCTTACTACCATCGCGGCCTCGAGGGAGAACTGCACGAACGGATCGCCGCGGGCATGATCCTGGGCGCGTCGCTCTTGACGGCCGGTCACGTACCCGCCTGCGGTGAGTACGAGTTACGAACGTCCCTGGCGATGCTGGTGCTCGACCGTCTCGGAGCGGGAGGATCGTTCACTGAACTCCAGGCTCTTAACTTTCGCGACAACGTCGTCGAGATGGGTCACGACGGTCCCGCCCACCTGGCGATAAGTCAACGACGTCCGCTGCTTCGAGGCCTTGGGGTCTTTCACGGAAAGCGCGGCCACGGCGTCTCGGTTGAATTCGACGTCGCGCACGGTCCGGTCACGGCCTTTGGGATCACCCAGATGCGAGACGGGCGTTTTCGCTTCGTCGCGTCCGAAGGTGAAGTGGTCGCCGGACCGCTGCTCCAGATTGGCAACACGACCTCGCGAGTGGATTTCGGGCGGAACCCGGGTGAATGGTGCGACGAGTGGTCCGCCACCGCTGTGGCTCACCACTGGGCCCTGGGCACCGGCCACCGAATAGGCGATCTTCGTACCTTGGCTGAGTTGCTGGGCGTCGAATTCGTCACCGTGTGACCCGGGCCGGCGTGGCTCGAACCGAACGGATCGTTGCGGTTGACCTGGGCGCCTCGAGTGGGCGCCTTTATACCAGTGAGGTCGGTGAGGATCACTTCACGCTCACCGAGACCGGCCGCTTCGCCAACGGCAGCGTACAGCTCGGTGAGAACCTGTTCTGGGACATCTTGGGGCTCTATCGAGGGATACTGGACGGACTGACCAGCGCCTTGCGCCAGGGTCCCGTCTCCTCGGTGGGCGTGGACTCGTGGGCCGTGGACTACGGGCTGGTGCGCCCGGACGGGTCGTTGCTTTCCAACCCCGCGTGCTACCGCGACTTACGCACAGAACCCTCGATCGCGCGCGCGAAGCAACTCGTCGGCCTCGAATCGATGTTCGAGCGGACCGGCATCGCTCACCAGCCCTTCAATACCGCGTTCCAGTTGATGGCCGACGCCGAGTCGGGCCACCTGCACGAAGCGCATCTGGCGTTGTTGCTGCCTGACCTTATTAACTACTTCCTGACCGGTGAGGCCGCGACCGAATTCACCAACGCCTCAACCACGCAATTGATGACGACCCGGGGTGAGTGGGACGAGGATCTCTTTTCGCGGCTCGACCTTGAGAGTTCAATCTTCGCCCCAGTCGTCGCTCCCGGTCACGTGCTCGCCCAGGTTTCGCTCGCCCTCGCCCACCGTCTCGGGGCCGACGAGCGAATCGAGGTCATCAACGTCGCCAGTCACGACACCGCCTCGGCCGTCGTCGCGGTGCCGGCGAGCAGCGCGAACTTCGCGTATATCTCATGCGGTACGTGGTCGCTCGTGGGCGTCGAACTAGATTCACCGGTCGTGAGCGATGAAGCGCGTCTTGCGGGCTTCAGCAATGAGCGCGGCCTCGAAGGGACCTACCGCTTCTTGCACAACGTGATGGGTCTGTGGACGCTGCAGGAGTCGATCCGCACGTGGGAGCTGCGCGCGGGACCGATGGACGTGGGAGAGCTCGTCGAACGCAGCGAGCGCGAGGAGGCTCTTCGCTCGCTCATCGACATCAATGACGAATCGTTCCTCCCGCCCGGTGACATGCCCGCGAGAATCGCACGCCTCTGTCGCGCGAGTGGCGAGCCGGTGCCAGAGACGCCCGAACAGTTCACGCGCTGCATCCTGGACAGCCTCGCGCTCGCGTACCGGCGGGCGGTGAGGCAGGCACAGCTGTTATCGGGACTCCACGTGGACGCGGTGCACATCGTCGGAGGTGGCGTCAACAACAGGCTCTTATGCCAGTTGACTGCGGACGCGTGCGGTCTCGAGGTCGTGGCTGGTCCGGTCGAGGCGGCGGCGATTGGCAACGTGTTGGTCCAGGCGGGCGCGCTGGGCGTCCTCGACGGTGAACGTTGGGCGTTACGTCGTTTCTTGCAACGAACCGGCCACGTCGACGTGTACCGTCCGAATGCCGCGATGACCAAGCGTTTTGTCGAGCGCGACGCCTGACCCGGGCCGTCGAGCGCACGGACCATTCCAAGTCGATTTCACATGAAATTCTCAAACTAGACCGGTGTTCGCTCCGGAGCGCCTTTGGCCGGACTGGTAGGGTTTTGGGGTCGTGAAGCCCATAATTCAAGGCTTCCCTGGTTCTTAAAGCCCTCTGGTGGCCTCGATTGGAGTTGTAATGAAGGTTCTCGTTCTCGGCGGTGATGGATTCTGCGGGTGGCCCACGTCGCTGCACCTCTCGGATATTGGCCACGACGTGACCATCGTGGACAACCTCAGCCGTCGTGAGATCGACCTCGAACTCGAAGTTGAGTCCCTGACGCCTATTCGACCGATCGGCGAGCGGATCCGGGTCTGGAAGGAACTGACGGGCAACGAGATCGACTACGTGCGCCTCGACCTCGCCACTGAGTATGACCTCCTGGCGGCCCTGATCACAGAGGCCCGCCCCGACGCGATCGTGCATTTCGGCGAACAGCGCGCCGCACCCTATTCCATGCGCAACGAGACGGACAAGCGCTACACGATCGACAACAACGTTCGCGGCACGCACAATGTGCTGTGCGCGATCGTCGAGAGTGGCTTGGACATCGCGCTCGTGCACCTGGGCACCATGGGTGTCTACGGCTACGGGTGGTCTGGTTCGGCGCCCATCCCTGAGGGGTATCTGACCGTGAAGGTCCCTACTCCCGACGGCGACATCGAGCGCGAGATCCTGCACCCCGCGAATCCTGGCTCGGTGTATCACCTCACCAAGACCCTCGATCAGTTGATGTTCGCCTTCTACTGTGCCAATGACCAGATCCGCGTGACGGACCTTCATCAGGGCATCGTGTGGGGAACCCAGACCCCCCAGACCGCTCTCGACGAGCGGCTCATCAATCGCTTCGACTACGACGGCGACTACGGCACCGTGCTCAACCGCTTCTTGATGCAAGCGGCCATTGGTCACCCGCTCACCGTGCACGGTACGGGAGGCCAGACCCGTGCTTTCATCCACATCCGCGACACGGTGCGATGCATCCAGATCGCCCTGGAGAACCCACCCGAACGCGGTGAGAAGCCGAAGGTCTTCAATCAGGTCACCGAGACCTTCCGGGTACGTGACCTGGCGGAGTTGATCGCCAAGATCACGGGGGCCGAGATCGCGAACTTGCCCAATCCGCGTCGCGAAGCCGTCGAGAACGAACTCAACGTCAGCCGCGACCACTTCATCGAACTGGGACTCAACCCGACGAAGTTGAGCGAAGGACTCCTCGAGGAGTCGCGCGATATTGCGGTCAAGTACCGCAGTCGGGCCGACACGACCAAGATCATCGCTCGATCGGTGTGGCGCAACGGCATGGAGACCTCGCCGGACCTCGTCAAGCCCCAGTAGTTGACCGCCCGACCGAGGGCCCTGCGGACGGATTCCACGGATTCTGTGAAGTGGCGTGTGAGACTTCACCCATGTCCAAGATCTACGACTACGTGCGTCACCCTCGTTTCGATGAGCTGAAAGCTCACCGACCCGTCAGGACCGAAGACCTGCGCAACATCAACCATCAGAATCCCTTCGTTCGTCTGAACGCCCGGTTCGGCCTCAAGATCACCCTGGTGGTCGGCACCATGTGGTGCGCCTACGCCTTTACGGTTCTCGCCCTCTTCGCGCTGCCTTCAGCAATCAAGCAGGGTACGTACTTCGTCGTGGTGTGGCTGTCGAGCAGCTTCCTGCAATTGGTGTTGCTGCCCATCATCATCGTGGGTCAGAACATCCAGGCCGCTGCCGCCGACAAGCGTGCTGAGGACACCTACAAGGACGCCGAGGCGGTGTTGAAAGAGGCCGAGGAGATCCAAAAGCACCTGCTCGCCCAGGATGAGGCGATCACCAGTATCGTAGAACGACTCGAAACGCTGATGGGCACCAGCAAGGGCGCCTAACGATCAGCGGTTCCTTTTGCGCGCACTTGGTCGACGCGCGCACAAAGTTGCTCCCACGTGGGGCCCGCACAGTTCATCACCGAGTTTCGCAATGGTTCGGCGAACTGGGCGTAGTTGGTGCACTCCATCGATCCGGTCGCCGTCGCGAGGAACGAGACGCCGTGGGTGATCAGACTGAGTACCGTGATGATCTGACCAAGAAGGACCAATTCCTCGTCAGTCGCGTTGGGGATGAGTGGCGCCAACGTAGCGAGGCCTCGGTCTTGTGCTTCGTGGGCCCTGTAGAGCAGGGGGTTGTTCGCCGACGCCAGGCTGAACTCGAGAAGAAAGTCTCGCCACGTTTGGTTGGCGGGGTGCGCGTAGAGGTGGAGCCGCCGCGCGAGGTATCCCTCATCGAGGAAGTGCATGAAGTACGCAATGCGTGACCAGCGTTCACCGACGGTGCGTTGATACGCGGCGATGACGAGTTCCTCCTTGGAGTCGTAAAGGCTGTAGATCGAACCCGGTGAGCAGTTCGCCCGACGCGCAATTCTCGTAATAGTCGCACGGGCGTAGCCGCTCTTACCCACGACGTGAAAGGTGGCGCTCGCGAGTATCGATTCGAGATTGTCTGATTCGACGATCGAATACGTCGTCGTGGGTTCTGGGAATTCGAAGACGGGCACCGCGTTCTCGTCAGTCTGAAAAGCGGTCGTCATCCACTCCTCGAGTCGGTCGAAGTAGTGGCCGGGACGTTGCACGTGATGCGTGAAGATCACCTGGACCGCCATCAGACTGAACAGACAGAGGGCCCGGGAGAAGGCCGCACTGACTTGTTGGGTCCGACAATCCTCTCTCATCAGGTAGTTTTCGATGAACTCGTTCACCTCTTCGGCGAGTACCGGGATTCGTCGGGCCGTGAGCAGGAGATGGACCATCGCGGCGTCAGGTTCAGAAGCGTCACGCACGAAACCGAACACGCGGTGCATGTTCTCTGGCGTGGGGTCCGTCGCCGCACTCACGCAGAGCTCGAACAGGGTGATGGCCCGTTCGGCGAGCTTGTCGATCCACAGGTCCACCAACATCTCCTCGGCGTCCTCGTAGCGGGCGTAGGTCGCACCGTGCGTGAGACCCGCCCGGGCGCTCACCTCGCGAAGCGAGACGTGGTCCACTCCCACCCGCAGTATCTCCTCGATCCCCGCTTGACGTATGAGCTCGTCGTTGGCGATCGCCTTCTTGCTTCGGGTTTTATGAAGAGGATCCACGCGAAAGTGTAACTCGGCACCTATCTCGTTAGTTACACTCGTAACTAAGTAATTCACAGTTTCTATTTCGATTCACAAGACGTAGGTTCGCGTATCCAATCACGAAGGTCCCGTCATTTCGTAGGTAGCGCTCGTCGTTTTCTCGCGAGTCCCGTGGAATCTCGCTCGGGTACCACGTCGTTCATTACACTCCCAAGCAGGAAAGTAACATTTTTGCTCGGGTTGTCACCACGCGTGCATCTGAGCATCGACCGTAAGGTAACGACATGTCGCTGGTTTCGCACGCACTGGTCCTCGCGTCGTCGACGACGACGACGTTCGACCCACACAAGGGAGCGCCATTACCCGCGGCGCGAGTCATCGTTTTGGCGGTGCCGATCATTCTGTTGACGCTGGTCTACATTCGCGTCAAAGGACTGAAGAAGTAGCGAGTGACGCCCTTTCCCTACGTTCCAGTCGACGAGCGACCGTGGCGACTCGCGATGGGCCTTCGACCCCTCGACGAGTCGAAGTGGCTCGAAGTGGACACACGTCGCGACGAGGAAATCGCACTGAAGCGAAGGCTCATCGACGAACAACGCGACACTGTAGTGGCAGTTCGAGATGAGGGCGAAGCGGCGAGCGGGGAGCTGCTTGAGCTCGTAGCCGAAAATCTGGCGACGTATCATCCACAGATTTCGCTTGACGTGGTCGCCGGCGAGCATCCGATTGTCCAAGCGAGCCTCTTGGTGCAGGAGGATTTTTGTGTGCTCGTGCACGATGAGCAGTGGCGCCTCGCCGCGGCGTGCGTGTGTTTTCCTTCGCGCTGGAGCCTGGTGACCAAGATCGGTACGACGCTCGACGCCATCCACGCGCCGATTCCGGGTTACGACGAGGAGTTGTCGCGTCCGACCAACGCCTTCTTTGGACGCCTGAGGCCCGATCGTTCTTTTTGGCGACTGAACTGGACTCTGCTCGACGATGCCTCGTTGTACCAGCCCAGTGGTCATCGCCAGAACGCTGCCGGCGGTCCCGACGAGTTGTACTTTCGCGTCGAGCGACAGACGTTGCGTCTCTTGCCGGTGTCGCGCGCCGCGGTGTTCACGATCCACACCTACGTGGCCTCGGTGCAACAGTTGAGGCACGAGGACGAAGACTTCGCCGACAACTTGATCGCGGCGCTGGAGTCGACGCCGCCGGCGATGAAGAACTACAAGGGTTGGGTTGGCGTCGCCGATCGGTTGCGCGCGATACTCGCGCAGTCCTAGGCGCGGGTGAGGTCCCTCGCGATGGCGACCACTTGCATCTCGTCGGTGCCCGCGTAGATTCGCAGGACGCGGGCGTCGCGCGAGAGTTGTTCCACGCGGTACTCGGCGATGTAACCGTTGCCACCGAGGATCTGAATGGCGTCGTCGGCCACTTGACACGCGGCCTGGGCCGAATACAACTTCATGGCTGAGGCTTCGGCGAGGGTGGGGATTGCACCGTGCGAGGTCCGTTCGATGTGGGAGAACACGAGGTTGCGCACGTTGACGCGCGCGACTTCCATCTGCGCGAGTTTCAGCTGGATGAGTTGGAAGTCAGCGATGGGCGTCCCCCAGAGTTTGCGGTTCTTCGCGTAGTCGATCGATATCTTCAGACACTCCTCGATGATGCCGAGGGACATCGCCGCGACGCCGGCTCGCTCGGCAACGAAGTTATCCTTGGCGCTCTGGCGACCGCCGCCCTTGGGCTCCTCGGTTTCGCCGAGCAGGCGGTCCCTTCCCACTCGTACGTCACTCAAGAACACGTCGCCCGTGGGCGATCCGTGCTGACCCATCTTGCGCATGGGAGCGGACTGTACGAGTCCGGGCATGCCCTTGTCCAAAATGAAGGTCAGCACCTTGCGGTTCCTGATGTCGTCGCCTGCGCCCTCGTCGAGTTTGGCGTAGAGCACGATGGTGTCAGCGTAAGGTCCGTTCGTGATCCAGGTTTTCTGCCCGTTCAGTACGTAGTCCTCGCCGTCACGCGTGGCGGTCGTGCGCATGCCACCGAGGGCGTCCGAGCCCGAGTCGGGTTCGGTGATCGCCCACGCGCCCACCTTGTCGAGGGTCATCAGGTCCAGGGCCCAACGTTCCATCTGCGCGGGCGTGCCGAGCTTGTTGATCGTGCCCGCGGCCAGGCCCGTCGAGACTCCCAGTGAGGTCACGAGCCCCGGGCTCACGCGACACAGTTCGATTGTCGAGATCAATTGGGGGGCCGGGTCCGAGCCCTGGCGCTCACGAGTGGATTCCCCTCCCGAGATCTTGCGTTCGAGTAGCCGCTTGAAGCTCTCGTGGGCCATCTCCTTCAAACCGAAGGTGGCGTACATCTTTCGCAGGATCTCGTAAGGGGGGACGCCGTTGTGCTCGAGGTCGTCGAGGTGCGGGCGGATCTCCTCGTCGACGAACCGTCGCACCACCGCGATGATCGCTTGATTCTCCTCAGTCCAGTCGTACATTGCTCTACGCCTCCCAACTCGTGCGCTTCAGGGTGTTTCTATCGGTGTGCAAGATGATGGCCGGGTGCCTTTGGTGTTCGACCACCGTGGTCTCGTCGTAGGAAAAGGTGTCGCCCTCGATGGTGACGGTCACGTCGAATCGGGTGGTCTTGGCAATCTCGTCTAGGTACTTGTTGGCGAGGATGCCGTAGGTGTTCGAGCCGAGCACCGCTTCGAGCTTGAAGGTCGTGGCGTCGGGTTGCACGGTGCCGCCGGCGATGAGGGTGGAGGCGCGCGGAATGGTGAAGCAACGCATCACCTGGTGGTGTCGCGAGTCCCACATCCAGTAGCCCACCTCGGTGTGAAAGGGGTTGTCCTCGCCCTGCTTGTAGGCGGCGGTGCGGTAGTCGAGACCGTAAAGGTTCTGGTCGCCGTTGGCGACCGGACCAAAGGGTTTGAAGGTGGTCTTCTCGCGAAAAGGCGTCTCGGCGATCTTCCCCTGGTCGTTGTGAAACGCGACGTCCAGACCCGTCCAGTCCGACTCCCACGTGCCGACGAGTCCGCCCAGGGGTCCCCACTCCTCGTACGTCATTACCGACTTCTCCTCGACACCCGGGCCACCCTGTTCGCCAGGGCAATCCTACGGCGTGGCGCCAAGTCGCTCGCCGGGTGGACACAGTTGGTCTAACAGAGCGGCGGTCCATTGCAGTTGACCCAACGCCACGATTCCCAAGCCCGCGGCCAGCCAGGGCGCGTTATGGGCCCCGACGACGAAGAGCGCGAGGAGCACGGCGTCGGTGATCACCCGCGGTAGCGGGGACCGGTCACTCAGGCGTCCCGAGACGAGTGCTTCGACGGCGAAGATGTTGACGGCCGGGATGAACGCCAACGGTGTCCACCGGCCCATGAGTTCGTGCAGGGCGAAGGCGAAGAGAACCGAGCCGACGACGAGCAGGCCGACGCCGAGGTCGCTCGCGGCTTCGGCGAACCAGAGCGGCGCGGGCTGGTGGGTTCCCGGCCAGTGAGCGAGGACGCTCACCACGAGTCCGAGTCCGGAAAAGACCGCCACGATGCCAAAGCGCACGAGCAGATTGAGGGCGCTGATGAGCGGCAGTGAGTCGACGAGGGTGGGCGTCGACACCGGTTCACCGTAGGGACGGGTCAACTCGGACCAGGTCGTGCCGGTCCACACGCGCCACTGTCGTTGACCGCTGGGATCGGGGTACCAGCCAGGTGGGGGTGAGTTGGTTGACGAGTTACTCACGGCACTAGTCTGCCATTTACATCGGGGAAGGAATTCGTATGGCTCAGGTTCGCGGCGCAGCGGCGTCCACGTCGGGATCCCAGGACGCGGGGGTCTTCGATGAAGCGGTACTCGATCAGGCGATCACCGATGTTGAGCAACGAGCACTGGCGTGGGCCGCGACCTCGGCGCGCGAGCGCGCGGTCCTACTCGAGCGTGTCGTCAACGATACGTTCGCCGTCGCCGAGGAGTGGACTGCCGCGGCTTGTGCCGCTAAGGGTTACGACCCCCAAAGTACCGAAGGTGGCGAAGAACTCTTCAGCGGCGTGGGAACGTTCGTGCGCATGGCTCAGAACTTTCGCCAATCGATGCTCGACATCTCCTCAAAGGGACGCCCGCAGTACCCCGGGCCGGTGCACCACAAGCCTGGTGGCCGAATCGCGATTCAGGTGGTTCCCGGGTCGGCGTTCGACAAGGTCCTCTATGGCGGTATCACTGGTGAAGTATGGATGGAACCAGGCGTTGACGAAGACCAGGTGAAGGCGACCCAGGCCGAGGTCTATAAGTCACCCACCAGTCACGCGGGCGTGTCGCTCGTGCTCGGGGCTGGCAACGTTGCGTCACTCGGACCTCGCGACGTGTTGTCCAAACTCTTTGGTGAGGGCAAGGTGGTCGTGCTCAAGGCCAACCCGGTGAACGACTACTTGGTGCCGTACTGGCAGCGCGCGATGGCCGCGTTGATCGAGGGTGGGTTCTTGCGCATCGTGTCCGGGGGTGCCCAGGTGGGCGCGTACTTGACGAACCACGAGGGCGTGAGTGACATCCACGTCACCGGTTCAGACAAGACCCACGACGCGATCGTCTTTGGTGTCGGTGCCGAAGGCGAACTTCGCAAGGCGAACAACGATCCTCTGGTCACCAAGCCAGTGAGTTGCGAATTGGGCAACGTCTCACCGGTGGTCATCGTGCCCGGGGTCTGGACCAAGAAGGAGATCGATTTTCAGGCCCGTCACGTGGCGACGATGATCGCCAACAACGCGGGTTTCAACTGTCTCACCCCGCGGATCATCATCACGCACGACGGCTGGCCCCAGCGAGAGGAGTTCTTCCAGTCCCTCGAAAGAGTCTTTGCCTCGATCCCCACCAGGAAGGCGTACTACCCTGGCGCGGCGACCCGTCGTGACTTGTTCCTCTCTGAACACCCTGACGCGCACCAAATTGGTGAAGTTCGCGCGGACACGATGCCGTGGACGATCATTCGAAATGTCGACGCCACAAGAACCAACGACGTCTGTTTGAACGTGGAAGCTTTCTGTGCTCTGACCGCCGAGACGGCGCTGCCCGCGGATTCTCCCGCCGACTTCGTTCGACGCGCTACCGAGTTCTGCAATGACGTGGTCTGGGGGACGCTGTCGATGACTCTCATCGCCGATCCTCGCACGATGAAGGATCCCGAGACCGGGGCCGCCATCGAACAGGCGATCGCCGACCTGCGTTACGGCTCGATCGGGGTAAATCTCTGGCACGCGTTGAGCTTCGCGTTCTCCACGACGGTGTGGGGAGCGTACCCGGGCCATTCGATCACCGATATCCAATCGGGCACCGGTTTCGTGGGTAATGCGTTCCTCTTCGCGCAGCCCCAGAAATCAGTGGTGCGCGGGCCCTTCGTGGCGACTCCCGCGCCCGCGTGGTTCGCGACGAGCAAGAACGCGGGCGTCGTGATGCGCAAGCTTCTGGCATTCGAGGTCAAGCCTTCGTGGCTGAAGTTGCCCGGACTGCTCGCGGCGGCGCTGCGCGGTTAAGGACGATACGCGAGCACCGTACTGACGCCGAGCGCGATACACACGTTTTTCGCGCACGCCGCGCTGACGAGCGGTGAGGGAACGTACTTCAACTCGGCGACGGTGAGTTGACCGGCGTCGTCGGTGGCGAACCAAGGGTTGCTCGAACTGGTCTCACCAACGATGACGCACCGTGCGATTGACGTACACGCCAAGGCGTTTGCCGCAGCGCGAAGCGCCGTGGACTTCCAGCGACGGCCGAACGTGGAAGTGATGACGGCGTAGGACTTCGAGCCGGTGGAGGCCAGTCCCACGCAGTCTCGCTTCGAACAAGTCAACGAGGTCAAACTCGTCCAGGTCGATTTCGTCGGGCGCAGTGTCCACGTGGTCCCGCCATCGAACGTGACCTCGAGGACCAGGGAATTTGTGTCGCTCGTCGCGCTCACCATGCACGTCGCTGCGTTCGTGCACGTGATGTCGGTCACGGAGTCGCTCGAGGACCAGGGCAAAGGAGTCTGAGCTGACCATGTGGCGCCGTCGTCGGTGGAAAAGGCGATCTGTGACACGGTGTTCACGCCGTTGGAGATCACGGCGGCACAGGACGAGACGCTAAAGCAACTGAGCGCGCGGATACCTTGGCCGCGCGCAAGCGAGGACAGCGCAACGACCGATTGCGATGAGGCGTTGTAGTTCCACAAGAGGTTGCCACTCGCCTGGAAACCGCCGATAAGGCACTGCGTCGCGAGGCAGGACGCCGAGGAGATCAGGGCTGACGGTGCGTTGGGAACGACGAGGAGCGACCACGTGCCGTTCGATTCACGATATTCACCGACGCTCGTGGGCAACGTGTCCGAACCCGTCGTGCCAAGTGCGATGCACGAACCCGAGAGGGTGCAGGCGCCTAGGTGTAACGGTACCGAGATCCCGATGGAGGGAAGTCCCGTCACGTGCGGCACCGCCGACTGGGTCCCACAGCTCGCCAATACCAGAGCGCCCGCGCCGAGCAACGCGCCCAGGCGCCACGCTCGGGGTGCCTGGGCTAGCAGTCGGCTCATGGGGTACGCCTTCGTCGGAGAGTTCTAGACGATGCTACCGAGGTCGTCGGCGTCGCTTGATCACGTGGCGGCGTACCGTAGGTAAGTGAACTGGGTCGACTTCGTCATCGTTGCCCTGGTTCTGTTGGCGGGTATCAATGGTCGACGGACTGGCGCGTTGCGACAACTCGCTGGCTACGTGGGTCTGGGCGCGGGATTCATCGTCGGCACCTTCATCGGCCCGCCGTTTTCGACGGCCATCACGCACGCGGCGTGGCGACCCCTGGTCGCGCTGGCGATGGTGCTCGTCGCGACCATGGTCGGCGGTCGATTGGGTCGTTTCCTCGGCGCGGTGGCGGCGAATTCGATGCACGCGCTCCACCTCGGTGTCTTGGACGAGATTGGCGGAGTGCTCATCGGCGTGCTGGGGACCCTCGTGGGCTGCTGGCTGGTCGCCGGCCTTTTGGCGTCGACGGCCTGGGGATCGCTCGCGGGCGAGATCCAACACTCCAGGGTGTTGGCCGCTATTAATAAGGTCATGCCTCCGGTGCCCGCCATCGAGGCCAAAATGCAGTCGCTCTTTCGCAGCGCGGACTTTCCGAGCGTCTTCTCATCCATCGTGGCGCCCACGCTGCCAGCGAGCGTGACACCAAAGAATCTTGGCCCGCTCGTCACGTCGCTCAGTGCACCGGGGGACGTCGTGAAGGTGCTCGCGAGCGGGAACTGCTCGCGGGTACAAGAAGGCACCGCATTCTTCGTCACGAGTCACGACGCGGTGACCAATGCGCATGTCGTCGCGGGTGAGTCGGCGGTGAGCGTCAACGGCGTGGCCGCCTCGGTCGTGTTCTTTGATCCCAGCTACGACCTCGCGATACTGCGAGTGGGTTCGGTTGACGAGACTCCCTTGTCCTTTGTCGCGGGTCGCGTCGCCGCGGGCACCCGCGTCCAGATTGTGGGCTTTCCACGCAACGCCACTCGCACCGCGGCGCCGGGTTACGTCGAGGGTGACGTTACCGCCCAGGGTCGAGACATCTACGACCAGCGACTCCTTACTCGGACCTACGAGGTGGTCGAAGTGAACGTGCAACCTGGTAATTCGGGTTCACCCGTGCTGATTGGACACGACGTGGCGGGCGTCATCGAATCGAAATCGCTCAGTGAAGCGAGCACCGCCTACGCGATCCCCGACGCCGTCGTCGAAGCGGACCTTGCGCACGCTGGTACACGCGCCGTGTCGACGTCGGGTTGTTTGCCCTAGCTGGCGGCGCGAACGGCGGCGGCGAGTACGTCGAGGCCGTCGGCCAGTTGCTCGTCGGTGATGACCAGGGGCGGAAGAAGTCGGATGACGTTGCCGTAGGTTCCACAGGCGAGCGCAATGACGCCGTGCTGATTGCAGTACGTGACGATGGACTTCGCGGCGGCTGCGTTGGCTTCCTTGGTCCCGGGTTGGACCAGTTCGAACGCGATCATGGCGCCCCGTCCGCGGACGTCTCCGATGATGGCGACGTCCTGTTGGAGCGAGCGAAGACTCTTCAGAATGACGGCTTCGAGTTCACGGGCGCGCGACGCGAGGTTGCGATCGCGCAGGGTCTTGATGGTCGCGAGCGCGGCCGCGGCGGCGACAGGATTTCCACCGTAGGTGCCGCCCAGGCCACCTTCGTGCACCTGGTTCATGATCTCGGCTCGACCGGTGACCGCGGCGAGCGGCATGCCGCCCGCGAGGCCTTTGGCCGTGGTGACCAGGTCGGGGACGACGCCCTCGTGGTCGACGGCGAACCAGTCACCGGTGCGACAGAAGCCGCTTTGTATCTCGTCGGCGATGAAGAGCACGCCATTTGCGCTCGTCCAGGCTGACAGGGCGGGTAGGAAGCCTTCGGCGGGCACGATGAAGCCGCCCTCGCCCTGGATGGGCTCGATCAAGATCGCCGCGACGTTGTGGACGCCGACCTGGGTCTCGATGGCCTTGATCGCGCGCGCGGCCGCCTCGGCACCAGAGAGTCCGTCGTGGTACGGGTTGCTCATGGGGACTCGATAGATCTCGGGCGCGAAGGGGCCGAAGCGGTCCTTGTAGGGCATGTTCTTTGCCGTGAGGGCCATGGTCAGGTTGGTACGCCCGTGGTACGCGTGGTCAAAGACGACGATGGCCTGGCGTCCCGTGGCGAGACGCGCGATCTTGACTGCGTTCTCCACGGCTTCGGAGCCTGAGTTGAAGAGGGCTGAGGTCTTGGCGTGCGAACCGGGCGTCAGGGCCGCGAGTTCCTCACAGACCTCGACGTAGCTCTCATAGGGCGTGACCATGAAACAGGTGTGCGTGAACGCGGCGACCTGGGCGCTCACGGCGTCGACGAGTTCGGGTACGGCGTGACCAATGGTGGTCACCGCAATGCCTGAGCCGAGGTCCAAGATGCGGTTGCCGTCCACGTCGACCAGAATCGCTCCCTCGGCACGATCGATGTAAATCGGAAATCCGTTGGTCAGCCCGGCGCTAACCACGGCCTGGCGACGTTCGTGGAGGGCTCGCGACTTGGGCCCGGGAAGTTCCGTGACGACCTTGCGGGTGGTGCCTACCGAGGACTCAACTGACGAAACCATGGCGCTCTCCTAGAAGTTGACTGACGGGAGTCAGACTCCTCCAGCGTAGTTCCGTGCCGCGTCGCGGTCCCGGGCGCGATGAGACGGGTGACTTGCGTCACCCGTCTCATCGATGGCGGAGGAGGTGGGATTTGAACCCACGGTGCCCGTAGACACAGCAGTTTTCGAGACTGCCCGATTCGGCCGCTCTCGCACCCCTCCGGGGACGAGTCTACTGTGCGAGCGTCTCACTACCTTTTGTGACGATCCACCGCCGAGCCACTGTGGCGCATGGCTACCAACCCCTACGCTTTTGAAGATGAAGAAGCGAGTTGACACGGCGAGCCAGGACGAAGAGTTCATGAAAATGGCGCTCGCGAAGGCTCGCGACGCCGCGTCACACTACGACGTACCGGTGGGCTGCGTCGTGGTCGTGAACGGTGAAGTGCTAGGTGTCGGCGAGAACCGTCGCGAGGTGGACTGCGATCCCACGGCCCACGCCGAGATGATCGCACTACGTGACGCCGCAACTCGCCGAACGGGTTGGCGAATGGATGACGCGACCGCCTACGTCACGCTCGAGCCGTGCGTCATGTGCGCGGGAGCCCTACTCAATGCACGGATTGACCGGCTGGTCATCGGTGCGATGGACGAGAAGGCGGGCGCGGTCGGTTCTCGTTACAACGTGCTCTCGGACCCGCGGCTGCTGCACGAAGTCCGCATCACCTATGACGTGTTGGCGGAAGAAGCTCGTTCGCTCTTGCGGTCGTTCTTTGAGACTCGTCGCACATGAATTCGGCGTCGGAGTGCTCGGGTTTGACGCACAAGGTTCGCTGAATTGACGCGCACGCGTCACGGCGGCGAAAGTCGGCTGCCTTAGATTCGCTGGGCGTGGACGGAACGGCCTTGCTAGTTCGGCCATTGGCTAAGGAGAGTTTTCTATGAGTTCGCTACAGCTGGTGTGTTTCGACATGGCCGGAACCACGATGATTGACAGTGGCCTCGTGCTCGAAGCCTTTCGTCGAACCATTGACGAACTCGGTGTTGTCGGCGAGGAGGCCCAGGAGGCCGAGCAGTACGTCGTGGCGACGATGGGCCAGTCAAAGATCGAGGTGTTCACCGCTCTCTTCGACTCGAGGGGAGAGATCGCCAATGAGGCGTTCGAACGCCATTTCGTCGAAGCGGCTCATGAATTCGGCGTCCGCGAAATTCCCGGTGTTCGAAAGGTGGTCACTGAACTTCGACGTCTTGGTTTCGACGTGGCGCTCACGACGGGGTTCTCACAATCGACCCGCGAGGCATTGGTGCACGAGCTTGAATGGTCCGACTTGTTTCGCGTGAGGGTGTCACCCGAGGACGCGGGACGCGGCCGGCCGGCCCCCGACATGCTCCTGCAGTGTTTGATTCGCTTGGAGGGTTACGACACGAAATCCCTGGTGGTGGTGGGCGACACGGCGTCGGACATGCAGGCGGGAAAACGGGCGGGCGCTGGACTCTGCGTGGGCGTGCTCACGGGTACCGATTCTTCAGCGCGTTTAATAGAAAACGGAGCCGACGTTGTCATCGATTCGGTGGCGGATCTCATGACTCTCGGCGCGTTTCGCAATGTAGGAAATTCGTGAACGGAGTGTGCTCAATTTGGCAGCAATTGTCACACGGTCTCGTGATTGACGTCACCGAACTCTAACTCGCCACTCGTACTGTGCTCTCGAACCACCACCCCGGTGTGTTCACTTTTAGGAGGCAGTACACGTGTTTGTAAACAAACTGAAAGTGTCAGTGGCCGCCGGTCTGCTGAGCACAGCACTCGTGGGCGTTTCCCTGTCAGGTGGTTCGGCTTCGGCGTCGACGAGTTGTAACACCGCGACGTCGGCTGCGGCCTGCGGCGGCATGACCGCATTGATCGCAGCAGCCAAGAAGGAAGGCGTATTGAATGTCATCACACTTCCCTCGAACTGGGCCAACTACGGCACCATCATCACTGACTTCTCGAAGAAGTACGGCATCAAGATCGTCTCGGAGAACCCCGACGGATCTAGCCAAGACGAGATCAACGCCGTGGAACAAGACAAGGGTCGCTCATCGGCACCCGACGTTCTCGACGTCGGCACGAGCTACGCGACCAGCAACCTCAATCTCCTGGCGCCCTACAAGGTCGCCACGTGGAGTGACATTCCTTCGGCTCTAAAGGACCCCAATGGGCGTTGGTTCGACGACTACGGCGGGTACGTCTCCATTGGTTGCAACACCAAGGTCGTCACCACGTGTCCGACGTCCTTCGCCCAGTTGACCAATCCCGCGTACAAGAACGAGGTCGGCATCAACGGTGACCCCACGCAAGCCTCGGCGGCTTTCTCCGCAGTCTTCGCCGCTGCATTGGCGAACGGTGGATCCTTCAACAACATCCAGCCCGGCATCCAGTTCTTCGCCACGCTCAACAAGGACGGCAACTACGTTCCCGGTGGTAGCGCTGCGACGGCTGAGTCAGGCACTACGCCGATCCTCATCTGGTGGGACTACCTTCAGGACTCGATCAAGCAGGCGCTGCCGTCCTGGACCGTGACCATCCCCTCGGACGCCAGCTACGCCGCGTACTACAGCCAGGCCATCAGCGCCACGGCGCCGCACCCCGCGGCCGCTCGTCTGTGGGAGGAGTACCTGTACTCAGCCACGGGCCAGAACCTCTGGTTGCAGGGTAACGCTCGTCCCGTCGAGCTACCGGCCTTGATCAAGGCAGGCACCGTCAACAAGACGTGGCTCGCTGAACTGCCCGCCGCGCCCGCCGGCACCGTCAGCTATCCAACCCTTGCGCAGTTGGCGACCGCGAAGAACACGGTCGCCGCCAACTGGGCGTCAACAATCTCGGGTAGCTAACCGGTTCAACCAGTGAAGATCCCTTCCCCCCTTTCAGAACACGCCTCCACTCCCTCGGGCGTCGACGAAAAGGATCGAGGCGGTCGCCACTCCACGGGGACACTGGTGCGCTCACTGCGCACCAGTGTCCCCGTGCTCCCATTTCTCACTTACATCACGCTGGGATTGTTGGTGCCCACGCTGGTCATCATCAACCTGGCCTTTCGCTCCGACAGCGGCAAATTGACCCTGGCGAACGTCCGCACGATCATCCACGGTGGCCAGTACCTCACGGGCTTCGAGAACAGCGTCAAGCTGGCTCTCGCGACGTCCATCATCCCCGCGATTCTCGGCACGATGCTCGCGTACGCCATTGCGCAATCGAGATTCGATTTCTTGAAACGTCTCGTGGCTACCGCGTCAGGGGTCCTCGCGAACTTCGGAGGCGTGAACCTCGCGTTCATGTTCGTCGCGACGTTCGGCGCGAACGCCATCGTCACTACGTGGCTCGCTCGACTGGGCTTCAATCCGTGGTCGCACGGCTTCGACCTCTACAAGTTGTGGGGCGTCGCGTTCGTCTACTTCTATTTTCAGGTGCCCCTCATGGTGCTCATCATCACACCGGCGCTCAACGGGTTACGCCCAGCTTGGCGAGAAGCTGCGGAAAACCTCGGTGCTTCTAAGTGGCACTACTGGAGATACGTGGGCGTCCCGGTCCTCATGCCGTCGATACTCGGCAGCACCTTTCTGCTGTTCGGAAGTGGACTGTCCGCGTACGCCACCACCGAAGCGCTGACGGGCGGCACGATCGCGATCACGCCCATTCAGATCGGTGCGTACTTGCAAGGCAACGTGATCTCGGGCGAAGAGCACATTGGCTACGCGCTTGGTTTCGGCATGATCGTGTTGCTGCTGATCTCGATTCTTGGCTACGTACTACTGCGAGTGAGGTCGTCGAAATGGCTTCAGTAGTCGGCGATAACATCGTCGACTTCGAGTTGCCGATGGTGCCGCTCAACTTGGAGAACCGACGACGAATCCGCTGGGGTCGAGCGTTGATCCTCTGGCTCGCCGCGGCGTACTTCATCATTCCCATCTACGCTGCGCTGAAGTTCTCCCTCCAGAACATCCAGGGAAAGTTTTCGCTCTCGCCGATCACCGCGATTCCGAGCCAACCGGGCCTCGGTGCCGCGTTCTTCCTCTCGATGCGTCTTGCGTTCGTGACCCTCGCGATTGTCTTGTTCTTGATGGTGCCCACGATGATCTACGTGCACATGAAGATGCCACGTTTCAGACGGTTCATGGAGGTTGTGACCATACTGCCTATCGTCATACCGCCCATCGTGCTGATTCTTGGGGTCTTGGAAGCAGCCCCACTGTGGCTCAAGGCGTCGCCCTATTTGCTCTCACTGGTGTACGTAGTGCTCGCCATGCCTTTCGTCTACCGATCGCTCGACTCGGGCCTGGGCGCTCTGGATGTGAAGACTCTCGTGGAAGCAGCCCGCTCGCTGGGTTCGGGTTGGCTCTCGACCATATGGCGCGTACTGGTCCCCAACCTTCGCTCGGCGTTGCTCTCGGCAACAGTGCTCACGTTGGCGCTCGTACTCGGGGAGTTCACTATGGCGAGTCTTGACCTCTGGGAGACCTTACCGGTGTGGATCGTCGACTTCGATCAGACCAACGCCCATATCTCGACGGCGGTCGCCATGCTGTCACTCCTCGGCACGTGGGCACTGCTCACTCTGATCGTGTCCATTGATCGCTCCAACTCGCGGCGAAGAAGAAGGAACCACACGTCATGATTCTCGACAGCCACACCGTCAGGCCCACGCCTACCGTCGAGTCCAACAGCCCGGGCGCTCCGGTGGTGTTGGACCAGTTGGTTCGCCAGTTCGGTACCACCCGAGCACTTGACGGCCTCTCGCTCACCATCGCGCCCGGTGAGTTCGTCGCGTTGCTTGGTCCTTCGGGCTGCGGCAAGACCACCGCGCTGCGAGTCCTGGCCGGGTTTGAAGAGCCCGACAGCGGCACCGTGCACGTGCGCGGTCAAGACGTCTCGGGAGTGCCCGCGCAACGTCGCGACATGGGAATGGTGTTTCAGAGTTATTCGCTTTTTCCCAACATGACCGCTCGTGACAACGTGGCGTTCGGTCTACAACTGCGCCGACAGCGATCGAGCGCGCGGCGGGCGCGGGCGGGCGAACTGCTCGAACTCGTGGGCCTCAGCGAGCACGTGTCCAAGTATCCCCACCAGTTGTCGGGAGGCCAGCAGCAGCGCGTGGCGCTCGCGCGGGCCCTGGCCATCGAACCACAGGTGTTACTCCTCGACGAGCCCCTGTCGGCGCTGGATGCCAAGGTTCGAGCGGAGTTGCGCGACCAGATTCGTGCGCTCCAGCAGCGTCTCGCGATCACGACGGTGTTCGTCACCCATGACCAGGAGGAGGCGTTGTCCATGGCCGACCGGGTCTGCGTGATGTCACGGGGACGCGCCGAACAGATCGCCGAACCTTCTGTCCTCTACGCCAAGCCCGAGACCGCATTCGTCGCGGAGTTCGTCGGTGTCTCGAGTCGAGTGCCAGTGACCCGGTCCAAGGACGGCGTGGAACTCTTTGGCGCGCGCGCCAAGATCCGCGGCGACGTGGAGTCGTTGGTGGGTTCGGACATCGACGCGCTGCTTCGTCCCGAGGACATCTCGGCCAAGGTTGCCAGTGACGGGTTGGGCATCGTGAATCATCGGAGTTTTCTGGGCGCGACGACTCGACTAGGCGTGGGTATAGGTGGCGTCTCGGTCAAGGTGGACGTGAGGAGCAGTGACGCAGAACTCTTCGAACTTGGGGCCAGGGTGGATCTCTCGCTGAGTTCGCGAGATGTCCTGGTCACCGAGCGGAAGATAGACGCGTAAGCAACTCCTCGTAGTCCCGTAGCTTCCCGGCATCCAGACCTTCGACCTTGGCGTCTTCGTCCCACGCTCGAAGCGCTATCGCGCCCTTGAAACCAGGATGGGTCTCGAAGCGCTTGGCGACGTCGGGACTGAGCAGCCCGCCCTGGGCGGTGAATGAGGCGCGAGAGGTCGGTGAGAGCGATTCGAAGTAGTTCGGGTCAGTGGTGCAGCGCCATCGTTTGGCCATGACGTGCAGGGCGACGGGTTGAGCCACCTTTTGACCGAAGATGGGCCCGAGCACCCGTGCGCCCAGACTTTCGTGGCCGTCGTCGTCAATCTCGATGTCGAAGCGGTCCTCGTTCTGTAGGTCGGCAAGAAGGTGGCCCACGTCATGTAACAACGCCGCAGCGATCATGGCGTCGCTCGCTCGATCCTTCTTCGCCAGGGCAGCACTTTGGAGCGCGTGCTCGGTTTGACTGATCTGCTCGCCGTAGTGTCCATCCCCCTTCTCCTCGTAGAGGCTCAGGAGGTCTTCAACTGTGTAGGTGCGCTTCACTCGGTTCCACTTCCACTGCAATACAACTTGTCCACTTTCAGCAGGGTACGCCCGAATCGTGACGACGGAGCATCCAAAGGCACGCAGTGACGAGATCTTTACATTCTTTTAAATTGATGGCGGCGCGGTGTTTACGAAACTCGCGGGGCATGGCAATCACCGTGATTTTGATGACCGATTTGTCCCTATTGAGAAACTGAGCACACAGTTGAGGGTGTTTTGACCACACAGCTTTTGATCAGGTATTTCAATCTGTGCCGCCTAGACCCTCAATGGAGGAAAGTGCGCCAAACTGCTCAGTGAAAGTGCGCCAAACTGCTCAGTTAGTCGTTTGATCAGGTATTATGTGTACAGTTGAAGTCATGTCCTCTATGCCCAGAGTTGTCGACTCGGAGGTGCTCCGGCGTCTGGGGTCTGCTCGTATCGTGGCAGTTCGGAAATGAGCGGGGTGTACCAACCCAGCCCACCGCGTGCTCGCGGTAGTTGCCTGCCCCAAAACGGCACCTGTGGGATACCCAGCGCATCGGGGGGAGTGTCTCGTCCTGGGGTTGATTCCCATGACCCCTCGTGCGTCTTCTCGATCGCTGAGCTCGTCACCCTACGGAGCACTCAAGCGCCATCCGTGTTAGGCAGTGAGAGTCGCAAACTGCGGCGGAAATGTCTCAGAGCCGACCATGAGGTGCAGACAAGACATGCCTGAGTTCCCTGCGATTACTCACGTGGCGCTAACGGTTACGAGCCTCGAACGGAGTGTTCCTTGGTACAAGGCCCTGTTCGGCTCGGACCCGATTCTTGTCGAGGACACAGGTCCGTTCCAGCGTGTCGCTTGGCTTACGGGCGGCACAATCGTCGGTCTAACTCAGTTCCCTGATTTGAGCAGCACTGAGCCGTTCAACGAGCGCCGGCCGGGGCTCGATCATCTGGCTTTCGGCTGTGCCAACCGCGATGAGTTAAAAGCATGGGAAATCCGTCTGAGCGAGCTCGGCATTCCCAACGGTGGCATCGTGGACGTACCTTCCTACTCGGCATTGTCATTTCGAGACCCCGACAACATCGCACTCGAGTTCTTCGCACCTCGGGGCTAGGACGGGCGGAGTATCCGACTGCTGGCAGGGCCATCCCCTAACGCCGGGAGAAGGGCTCGTCAGAGCCGAGTTCCTATATTCCTGATGCCGGAGCATCGAAAGGGAGCCATCGGCTAGGAGGCGGGTAGACGAACCTGGCGATAGTGCCCGAGACCCAGGCGATGACCCATCCACCAAATATCAAGAGAATGGGTCACCGGATGGGTGGGGCACCAAGAGGTCCGTTCCAGCGCCCGGTGCTTGCTGTCGCGAGCGCCAGACCCCGCTCATTTCCGAAGACCCCGTATCGTTGTGCTTGAAGGACCGAAGGCCTGCGGAAAAACAGAGACTGCTCTCCAGGTCGCACAGAGCGTGGTCCGTCTTGATATTGACACCAGCACTCAACTCGCAGTAGCGGCTGACCCTCTACTAGTTCTAGAAGGAAAGTCCCCGCGTCTTATCGATGAGTGGCAAACAGAGCCTGCGATTTGGAACCACGCACCTACGCTGACCGACGAACGCAAACTGAATGGTCAATTCATCCTGACCGGATCGTCGGTTCCAGATGAGGACCCCAAGCGACACACCGGGACGGGACGATTCTCTTTCATTCGGATGCGTCCGATGAGTTTGTTTGAAAGTGGCGAGAGTGTGGGGACCGTATCACTTTCTGCGTTAATGGCTGGCGAGCTTGCGCGTAGCGTCGCTACTTCGTTTCACCGATGGAATTGATATCAGTAAAGACTGATGCTCCCGCAATTCTCTGCGTTATTTGTATGTCTGGTTATGGCTACGTTCGCGACGACGGCGTCGCGGTCATACCGATTCGCTCACTAGCTCCGTAGTTGTTTTCGAATTGGAGTTTCGTTACTTGTGGAGTCTTACTTTCGTAACTACCCCGCGGCGGAGGAGGTGGGATTTGAACCCACGGAAGGTTTCCCTTCACACGATTTCCAATCGTGCCGATTCGGCCGCTCTCGCACTCCTCCTGGTTTGTTCCCGGTCCCTAGAAATGTTTACCGGCCTGCAAGGCTACCCGAGCCCAGCCCGGTCTCTGTCCGGTAGCCTCGATAACGCCGAGGTCCACAGCGGTGGTCGGGTCCCGTGCGACGACCGTTCGTGAACCGAGTCAGGGGTGGAAGCCAGCAGCTCTCAGCGGGTTGTGTCGGGTGCCACGGATCGCCTGGCCACTGCTTTGGACCTCGGCACCTTACGGAGCCCCGTTAGCATCGGGGCATGGCCGAAGCGACTCCCGTTCCCAGTTCCGTCGACGGCGTCACCTCGCTCTATCGCCGTTTTCGCCCCGGTCGTTTCGCCGAGATTCGTGGCCAGGATCACGTTGTGCGCGCCCTCCAGGGAGCGGTGAGGAACGACCGGGTCTCGCACGCCTACCTCTTCTCGGGTCCGCGCGGCACGGGAAAGACCACCGCGGCGCGGGTCCTCGCCAAGGCGCTCAACTGCGAGAACCCTCAGGACGGGGACGCGTGTTGTGAGTGCGCGAGTTGTCTCGCCATCGCCAAGGGCTCGTCACTCGACGTGACCGAGCTCGACGCGGCTTCAAACAATGGCGTCGATGACATTCGTGACATAACGGCGGGCGCATGGCACGGGACCCCGGGCCGCTGGAAGATCTACATCTTCGACGAGGTGCACCAGCTCTCCAAGGCCGCCTCGGCGGCACTGCTCAAGACGCTCGAAGAACCGCCGCCGCACGTGGTCTTCGTACTCGCGACTACCGATCCCCACAAGGTCCTTCCGACCATCCGGTCGCGCACCCAGCACCTTGAATTCCGTCTCATCGCTGGTGACACTCTGAACGCCCTTCTCCATGACGTACAGGTCGCCGCTGGTATGGATGCCGACGACGTCACGATCGAAACGGCCGTCCGGCTCGCCAGAGGATCGGCTCGCGACGCCCTGAGCGCCCTCGATCAACTCGTGGCAACCGGCTCGCCGACCCAGACCCAGCCGCAATTCGACGGGCTCTTTCGCGCACTGGTCGACGAGGACGCCGTCCAGGCGATCAGGTCGCTCGCGGTCCTTCGTCAAGGGGGCTGGGACGCCGAGCAACTGGCCGAGAGTTTCGCGGGCGAAGTCCGTCAGGTCTTCCTTCTCCAGGTCGCTCCCGAGGTCGCTGACGCGGTTGACGCGGACCGTCAGCGACTAGTCGAATGGGGCACACAGTTGGGGCTCGCCCGGACAGTCCGGATTCTCGAGACCTTTGGGCGGGCCATGCGAGAGATGAAGAGCGCTCCCGAAAAGATCGTCATCCTCGAGGTGGCGCTCGTGCGCTTGATCAAGCCCGAACTCGACGCGTCGATTGACGCGCTCGCCGAAAGAGTGACGAAACTCGAACGGGGCGTGCGGGTCCCGGCGCCCGAAGCTCAGCGCGCCACGCCGCTTCGGCCGATTGGTACGACGACCGCGCCTTCAGAGAACGTCACCGTCAACGACTCGCCGCGGGCGGCAACCACCGATGAGGTTCACGCCGATCCCGCGGTGTCCATCGAATCAGCGCCGGCGTCCTCACCTCCACCGGCGCCAGCGACCGACGTGCTTGAGTTCGAAGACGTGCGCGATCGCTTCGTCCAACGCGTCATCCCGCGTACCTCGCGAGGCGCGCAACTGTTGTTGAGGGCCGCGCAGGTCCGATCCCTCGACGGTCAAGTCCTTACGATCGCGTTGGCCAGCGAAGAGATGCGCCAGAACACCGAGATGATCGCCCAAGGACTTCGCAGTGCGCTCGATCACGAGTTCAAATGCACGTTTAGTGTTGAGTGGGTCGTGGACCCTTCGCTCGTCGGTGCACCCCCGGTGAGTGCGCCACGCGCGAAGAAAGAGACCGTCGTTGAAGCAGTTGACGAGGTCTATTCGCCTGACGAGTCCGCGGTGATCGTGACATCGGCTGCGGACCATTTGATCACCGAGATGTTCCCCGGTGCCGAGGAGATCCGTTGAACTACCCGCCACCACTGCAAGCCGTCGTCGACGAACTGGGTCGATTCCCCGGCGTCGGTCCCAAGTCCGCCCAGCGCATCGCGTTCTGGTTGATGCGTCAGCCGAGTGAGGACGTGGCCCGACTCGCTCAATCGCTCGAGGACATGAAGACCAAGCTCTCGTTCTGTGAACGATGCTGCAACATCGCCGAAGCCGGTGGTCTCTGTCCGATCTGCGCCGACGACCGACGCGACCAGACGACTATCTGCGTGGTCGAGAGCCCGCCGGACGTGCTCGCCGTCGAGCGCTCAGGGGCGTTCCACGGGACGTATCACGTGCTGCACGGTGTCCTCAATCCCCTCGAGGGAGTGACGCCCGACCGACTGCGCATACAAGAGCTAGTGCGAAGGTTGAACGGGCCGGTCAAAGAGGTGATCCTCTGTTTCAACTCGAATCTCGAGGGCGACGCAACGGCGATGTACTTGAGCCGGCTTCTCCAGGTTCCGGGCCTTGTGGTCTCCCAGCCGGCGAGTGGCCTTCCCGTGGGCGGCGATCTCGAGTTTGCCGATGACCTGACGCTTGGACGGGCGATCGACGGACGTCGAATCCTCGCCGATTAGGCGAAGCGCGCCACACAGAGCACACCGACGACGAGGCTGTAGACCCCAAAGGGAACCATCGTCCTGGTCGTGAACCATTTGGTGAGGAAGCGCACCGCGACGTACGCGGCAACCATCGCGCACAGCGCACCGACCAGTGTTTGGGACCGGACGCCGTCGCCAAGTGGACCCATGAGCGAAGGGAGTTTGTAGAGTCCCGCCATCAAGATCACCGGAGTCGCGAGCAGGAACGCGAAGTTGGCCGACTCCTCGTGATCGAGTCCACCCGTCAGACCGGTCACCATGGTGATACCGCTTCGTGAGATGCCTGCGAAGAGCGCGAGAATCTGTGAGGATCCGATCACCAGTGCGTTGAGCGGTGTGATCGAGGCGATTCGTTTGAAGCGCGCGTGACGTCCGATGTTGCGGCGGAACCGTTCGCCCGCGAGAAGGATGACACCGTTTACGCAGAGGAACGCGGCCGCAGCCAGAGGCTTGTCAAAGAGCACACGAAGCCTGTGCTCGAGCAAGACCCCGGCGATGCCGACCGGCACGCTGCCGAGGACGAGTACGAACAAGAGCCGATAGTTCGGGTTGATTTCGGGGTTGTTGAGGCGCCAGAGCGAACTCACGCCTTGTGAAGGCACGTCGCGCAGTTGGCGCCCGAGTCCGCGCACGAGGGCGAACCAGGTCGCGCGGTAATACACCAGTAGTCCGAGTGCGGTTCCGACGTGCAGTCCCACGAGAAAGACCAGGAAGAACGACTGGCTCTGGGTCTGGCTGTTCACGAGATTGTGCCAACCGAGCAGGGCCGGCACGAGGACACCGTGGCCGAGGCTCGAGACGGGAAACAGTTCAGTAAGTCCCTGGACGAGGCCCATGATGACGGCTTGGAGGTACGTCAGAGAGGCGTGCACGACCCAACGCTAAACGAGTGACGCCCCCCGTCGCAGTGGGTCAGACTGGTGGCATGCGTTATCTCACGATTGTCCGTCACTGCAAGGCCACCCCCGCCAAGGCGGGCGGCTCAGACTACGAGCGAACGCTGAGCGATCGCGGCGTACGACAGAGTGAGCAACTTCGCTCGTGGGCGCTCGACCCCGGCGCCCTGGGTCAGTTTGGGCCGACGACCGCCCTCGTGAGCAGTGCGGCTCGCACCCGCGAGACCTTCACCCGGGCCTTTGACGGCACGCCCTTCGTCGTCGAGTGCCACTTCAGTGACCTGATCTATAACGGGAGGCACGAAGTCTCCGCCGAGGATCTGCTGAGCGACCTCGCCGCGATCGACCCGGTGCGGACCTCGCTATTGGTCGTGGCGCACAATCCGTCAGTCCACGAGCTCCTGGTCAGCCTGGCCCTCAAGACACCGAAGTCGGTTCTTCGTGACGGCTACCCCCTCGGAGGTGCGTTCGTGCTGGCGCTGGGCGAAGGTGAACAGATTGGCCTCGGTCGCTACGAACTCGTCGAGCGTTACGTGCCCGACTAGAGGGTTCGCAAGATGGCGGCGTCGCCTTGTCCGCCACCGCCGCACAGCGCCACCGCGGCCGTGCCACCACCGCGACGGTGCAGTTCGTACAGCGCCGTCAGGGCGACGCGGGTTCCCGACATGCCCACCGGGTGACCGAGGGCGATGGCGCCACCGTTGACGTTGACCTTGTTCTCGTCGATGCCGAGCTCGTCCATCGACGAGAGGCCCACGGCAGCGAAGGCCTCGTTGATCTCGAACAGGTCAATCGACTTGACGTCGAGGCCCGCCTTGGCGGCCGCCTTTTGGATCGCGTGGGACGGTTGGTTGAGCAGTGACGCGTCGGGTCCGGCGACCTGTCCGTAGCTGACCAGTTCACCGATCGGCGCCAGCCCGAGATCCTTGGCGCGCTGCTCGGACATCACGAGCACCGCGGCACCGCCGTCTGAGATCTGGGACGCATTTCCCGCGGTGATGGTGCCGTCCTTCTCGAAGGCGCCGCGAAGCTGACCGAGAGATTCGGCAGTCGTTTCGCCGCGCACGCCCTCGTCGGTGTCGACGATGACCGGGTCACCCTTGCGTTGGGGGACCGCGACGCCGACGATCTCCTCGGCGAACTTGCCCGAGGCAATGGCCGCGGCGGCCAGTTGGTGGCTGCGCGCGGAGAACTCGTCCTGACGCGCTCTCGTTATACGTCCGTTGTTGTAACGCTCGGTCGCCAGACCCATCGCGCACTGGTCGAAGGCGCAGGTGAGTCCGTCGAACATCATGGAGTCGACGACCTTCTGGTCACCGAGTCGGTAGCCCGCCCGTGCTCCCGGCAGGAGGTAGGGAGCATTGGTCATGGACTCCATGCCACCGGCCACGATGATCTCGGCGTCGCCGGCGCGGATCATGAGGTCTGCGAGGTAGATGGTCTGCAGGCCCGAAAGGCAGACCTTGTTGATGGTCGTGGCGTTGACGCTCATCGGCACGCCGCCCTTGACGGCCGCTTGACGCGCCGTGATCTGGCCCTGACCGGCAAGGATGACCTGGCCCATGAGGACCGCGTCGATCGTGGCGGGGTCGATGCCGGTCTTGTCGAGGATGCTCTTGATGGCGGCTCCGCCGAGGTCCATGGCGCTCAACGAGGCGAACGCCCCCGAAAGCTTGCCTATGGCGGTGCGGCTGGCTGCGACGATGACACTGCGCGACATGATGCTCCTCTGGTTCTAGAAGTCGTTGAAACGTTAGACGAAGTTACCCACCGGTAGCGGCGGGTCGACCGGGGTCAGGAATCGCGGTCAAGACGGTTCTCAGGCTCGGTTCACCTCCGATCGAAAATTATGGAGTGCTCCCGCTAGCCTCACCCCCATGAGCGAGATTCTTGACGCAGTACGAGACGGTGCCTCGGGTGAAACCTTGGCGGATATCCCCCTACCCACGAGTACGCGCGCGGTCTTTGTCCTGCGCGATGAGCAAGACATGTTCGAGGGAATGGCGAGCAAGGACAAGGACCCTCGGCGCAGCCTGCACGTCGACGAGGTCCCCGTACCCGAACTCGCGCCCGACGAGGTCTACCTGGCGGTGATGGCGTCGTCGATCAACTTCAACACCGTGTGGACCAGCATCTTCGAGCCACTGTCGACGTTCGGCTTTCTCGATCGCCTGGCCAAGGAGTCGTACTGGGGACGGCGACACGCCTTGGCCTACCACGTGGTCGGCTCGGACGCGTCGGGCGTGATCTTGCGTGCCGGTTCGGCGGTGCGTAACTGGAAGGTGGGTGACGAGGTCACCGTGCACTGCAACTACGTCGACGACCAGGACCCCACGAGTCACGACGACTCGATGCTCTCATCGAGCCAGCGCATCTGGGGCTTCGAGACGAACTTCGGAGGGCTCGCCGACATCGCCGTCGTCAAGGCCAACCAACTCATGCCCAAGCCCACGCACCTCACGTGGGAGGAAGCGGCGGTGAACGCCCTGTGCAACTCCACCTCGTACCGGATGCTCGTGTCGCGCAACGGGGCGCCGGTCACCCAGGGCGACAAGGTCCTCATCTGGGGCGCATCGGGCGGCATCGGGTCCTTCGCCGTCCAGCACGTGCTGAACTCCGGCGGCACGCCGATCGGCGTCGTCTCCAGCGCCGCCAAGGTGGACACCCTTCGCGAACTTGGCTGTGAACACGTGATCAATCGAGAGGAGAAGCAGTACCAGTTCTGGAAGGACCCCCACACCCAAGACGAGTCCGAGTGGCGCCGACTGGGCAAGGACATCCGCGCGCTCGTGGGCGAGGATCCCGACATCGTCTTTGAGCACCCGGGACGCTCGACCATGGGGGCAAGCGTCTTCGTCGCCAAGCGAGGCGGCATGATCGTCACGTGTGCGGCGACGAGTGGCTACATGATCGAGTACGACAACCGTCACCTCTGGATGAAGCTCAAGACCATCAAGGGCTCGCACTTCTCGAATTACCGAGAGGCCTGGGCAGCGAACCAGACGATCATCGACGGCAAGGTAGTTCCCCCGCTGTCGGCGGTGTTCCCCCTCGAAGAGGTGGGCGAGGCGGCCTACGAAGTGCACCACAATCGACACGAAGGCAAGATTGGCGTGCTGTGCGTCGCTCCTCGTGAAGGGCTGGGTATCACGAACCCCGAACTTCGTGCCAAGGTGGGTGAGAAGCGTCTGACGATCTTTCGTCGGCACGACAAGGAGTTGTCATGAAACCACTGCTCAGCGAAATCGATCACGTCGCGATCGCCGTCAACGACCTCGACGCCGCCATTGCCTGGTACGAGGAGGTCTTTGGCGCGAGTGTCGTGCACCGTGAAGTCGTTGAATCCGACGGCGTGTCCGAAGCCCTGATCAGGGTCGCCGATTCGTACATCCAGTTGCTCACGCCCACGCGGCCCGATTCGCCCGTGGCGAAGTACCTCGAGAAGAAGGGCGAGGGTCTTCACCACGTGGGCTATCGCGTCACCGATTGCGAGGCCGCACTGTCTTCACTGCGAGCCGCTGGCGCGAGGCTGATCGACGAAGCGCCTCGTCCTGGATCGCGCGGGACGATGGTCGCCTTCGTGCACCCCAAGACTTCGTTCGGCACCCTCATCGAGTTGGTACAGGACTCCGACTGATACCCGCCGATTACGGGCAAGTAACCTGCCGGGTCCAGAAATTCCTACTTCGTAGTAACGCCGGTGAACTAGCCAAGATTCATTAAGTGTTCACCGATAGGCGATATTTGGCTTTCGCATGGGCGAAGCCGCGTGGGTAGCCTTTGAAATATGGAGCACACAATGGCGGACCGGTTGGCCGAGCTCGAAGCTCGTAAGGCGGAGGCCCGCGTTGCGGGCGGCGAGAAAGCGATCGAGCGCCAAAAGCTGAACGATCGCATGACCGCTCGTGAACGTATTGAGTATCTACTTGACGAAGACTCCTTCCAGGAACTGGACATGTTGAATCGTCATGGTGCCTCGGGTATGGGCCTGGAGGAACACCGTCCCTACACCGACGGCGTGATCACGGGATTCGGCAAGATCGACGGGCGCAAGGTGGCGGTGTACTCCCAGGACTTCACCGTCTTTGGTGGTGCGCTCGGCGAGACCCACGGTCAGAAGATCCACAAGATCATGGACCTGGCCACGACGATGGGACTTCCAATCATCGGACTGAACGACGGCGCGGGCGCGCGCATCCAAGAAGGTGTCGCGGGTCTTAACGCCTACGGTGGCATCTTTCGTCGAAACGCCATGGCCTCGGGCGTGGTGCCCCAGATCTCGGTGGTGCTGGGACCCTGCGCCGGTGGCGCGGTCTACTCGCCGGCGCTGACCGACTTCATCTTCATGGTCCAGGGTTCGAGCCACATGTTCATCACCGGCCCCGACGTCGTCAAGACCGTCACCGGTGAGGACGTGACCCTCGAGGAGTTGGGTGGGGCGCTCACCCACGCCACCAAGTCGGGTGTGGCGAACTTCGTGATGCCCGACGAGAAGAGCGTGCTCGACGAGGTCCGCTACCTCCTCTCCTTCCTGCCGTCGAACAACATGGAAGAGCCGCCGCGCATCCTCACCGGCGACGCCGCGGATCGACTCTGTCCCGACTTGCGAGACCTGTTGCCCACCTCGCCCAACCAGCCCTACGACATGAAGAAGGTCATTTCCTCGGTCGTGGACGGCGGGGACTACATGGAAGTACACGCGACCTACGCCCAGCAGATCACCTGTGGTTTCGCGCGGATCGACGGCCACACCATCGGCATTGTCTCCAACCAGCCCCAGATCCTCGCGGGGGTCCTCGACATCGAGTCGAGCGAGAAGGCCGCGCGGTTCGTACGTACGTGTGACGCCTTCAACGTGCCCATCGTCACCTTCGTCGACGTGCCGGGTTTCATGCCGGGCACCGATCAGGAGTTCGGCGGCATCATCCGTCACGGCGCCAAGTTGCTCTACGCGTTTTGCGAGGCGACCGTGCCGCGGATCTGTGTCATCACGCGCAAGGCCTACGGCGGCGCCTACGTGGTCATGAACTCCAAGTCCATCGGCGCGGACCTCGCCTTCGCGTGGCCCACCGCCGAGATCGCGGTCATGGGGGCCTCGGGCGCGGTCGAGATTGTGCACCGTCGCGATCTGGCGAACTCTGACAATCCTGACGTACTGCGCAAGGAATTGACCGAAGAGTACGAGGAGCGTTACTCCAACCCGTACCTGGCGGCCGAGCGTGGTTTCATCGACGACGTAATCGATCCCGCCGAGACTCGCCGCATCATCGCCAAGTCGCTCGACATCTTGCGCGGCAAGCGCGAGGAACTACCCAAGCGCAAGCACGGGAACGTACCGCTGTGAACTACGGGCTCGTGCCGCGCCCACAATTGCCACCCGACGAGATGGCGGCCTTGGTGGTCGCGGCCGAAGAGCTCTTGAAGAACGAGGCACGGGTCGTGATCGATGCACCGCCGAGCTGGCGTTTCTCGGGACGATGGTTCAACGCCGGGCCCTACGCGTATCGCCGTCCCTATCGGGTCCTGGAGATCTAGCCTTCGACGAGCGCCAAGAGGTCGCTCATAATGGCACCGAGCGAGAAGTCCTTGGGCGTGTAGACCGCCGCCACCCCGAGCTTCTTCAGACGAGCGGCGTCCTCGTCGGGCACGATGCCACCGACCACGACCTTGGCGTCGACTCCCGCATTCACCAGTCCTTCGAGCACGCGCGGCACAAGTGCCAGGTGCGAACCCGACAGGATCGAGATGCCTACGATGTCGACGTCCTCGTCGCGCGCCGCAGCGACGATCTCCTCGGGCGAGAGACGGATTCCTTGATAGACGACCTCAAAGCCGGCGTCGCGCGCCGCGACCGCGATCTGTTCGGCGCCGTTGGAGTGCCCGTCGAGACCCGGTTTGGCGACGAGCAGCTTGGGCGGGGCGCCGCGCTTGTCGTGGATGGCGCGAGATCGCTGGACGAGTGTGGCGAAGAGGTCACCACGAGCGCCCACGCCACTGCGCACGCCCGTCGGCGCGCGGTACTCGCCGTAGACCTCGCGCAGCACCGACGCCCACTCGCCCGTCGTGCCCCCGGCCTTGGCGAGGGCGATGGTCGGGACCATGATGTTGTCCTGCACGGAAGTTCCCGCGGCGACTCGGGCGAGTTCGTCGAGCGCCGCGCGAACCGCGACGTCGTCGCGGTTGGCGCGCCACTTGGTCACGTCGTCGATGAGTTCACGTTCGACGTCGGGATCGACGGTCAAGATCGCCTCGAGCGAGGCGCCGCTGGTAAGAGGTGACTCGGCGGTCTCGGTGAACTTGTTGACCCCCACCACGGTCTGCTCACCGGACTCGATTCGCGCGACGCGTTCGGCCTGACTGCTCACGAGTCGGCTCTTCAATTCCTCGATCGCGGCGAAGGCGCCACCGAGACTCAACACGTCGTCGAGTTCGACCTGGGCCGCCAGTGTGAGTTCGCGGACTTTCGCGTCCATGACTTGGGACCCGGCGAAGATGTCGGGGTACTCGAGCAGGTCGCTCTCGTAAGCGAGGACCTGCTGCATGCGAAGGCTCCACTGCTGATCCCAGGGCCTGGGCAAGCCAAGTGCTTCGTTCCATGCGGGCAGTTGGATTGCTCGGGCGCGTGCGTCCGCGGACAAGGTGAGCCCGAGCATCTCGAGCACGATGCGCTGCACGTTGTTCTCGGGTTGCTGCTCGGTGAGCCCGAGCGAATTAACCTGCACGCCGTAACGGAAGCGGCGAAGTGAGGGGTCCTGCACGCCATAGCGAGTGCGACAGATCTCGTCCCACATGGCGGTGAACGTGCGCATCTTGGCGATCTCTTCGATGAAGCGCACGCCGCCGTTCACGAAGAACGAGATCCGGCCCACGACGTTGGGCATCTGACTCGTCTCGACCTTGCCCGAGTCGCGCACCGCATCTAGGACGTCGATCGCGGTGGCGAGGGCGTAGGCGATCTCCTGGACGGGCGTCGCACCGGCTTCTTGGAGGTGGTAGCTGCACACGTTGATGGGATTCCACTTCGGCACGTGGTTGATCGCGAAGGCGATCATGTCCACGATGAGTCGTCGCGAAGGCTCGGGCGCGTAGATGTAGGTGCCCCGGCTCAAGTACTCCTTGACGATGTCGTTTTGTACGGTGCCAGAGAGTTCGCGCACGTCGACACCCTGTTCGTCGGCGAGGGCTAGGTAGAGGCCCCAGAGCCACGCGGCGGTGGCGTTGATGGTCATCGAGGTGTTCATCTCGGCGAGGGGGATGCCCTCAAAGAGTTGACGCATGTGTCCTAGGTGCGCCACGGGCACCCCGACCTTGCCCACCTCGCCCTCCGCCTCGGGGGCGTCGGGGTCGTAACCCGTCTGAGTCGGTAGGTCAAAGGCGATTGACAGGCCGGTCTGTCCCTTTTCAAGATTGCTGCGGTAGAGCTCATTGGACTTCACGGCCGTGGAGTGACCCGAATAGGTCCGCATCACCCAAGGCTTAGAGCTTTCGGCCATGGCCCCTCTTTCTCGATCTACCTAGCGACGGTAGTCGTAGAAGCCCGTACCTGACTTGCGGCCCAGCTGACCCGCGCTCACCATGCGGCGAAGTAGTGGCACCGGTGCGAAGTTGGGGTCCGCGAATTCGTCGTAGAGAGCGTCAAGGATGGCGAGCGAAGTGTCGAGTCCCACGAGGTCGAGCAAGGCGAATGGCCCCATCGGGAAGCCGCAGCCACCCTTCATGGCGACGTCGATTCCCTCTTTACTCGCGACCCCTTGTTCCAGTAGCCGTATGGCGTTGTTGAGGTAGGGGAAGAGCAGGGCGTTCACCACGAAACCGGCCTGGTCCTTCACTTCGACGGCCTCTTTGCCGCAGGCCTCCGCGAATTCGATCACTGATTGAATCGTTGAATCGCTCGCGCACAGCGGCCGAACGATCTCAACGACCGACATCGCCGGTGCCGGGTTGAAGAAGTGCAGGCCACAGACCAGTTCGGGTCGCGAGGTCTCCATCGCCAGTTCAATGACGGACAGAGTGGAAGTGTTCGTGGCGAGCACCGCGTGGTGATTGACCGCGCGGTCAAGTTCATTGAAGAGAGCTCGCTTGACACTGAGGTCCTCCACGACCGTCTCGATCACCAGGTCGCAGTCGTGCAGGTCGGCGATCGACGTGGTGGCGCTCACCCGTGATCGCAGCTGGTCAGCCTCGTCACGGGTTCGTTTTTCCTTCTCCACCTGCCTAGTGAGCGACTTCTCGAGTCCGGCGAGCATTGCGTCGGCGGTCGCCTGGGAACGGGTGCGCACGAGTACGTCGGCCCCCGCCCCCGCGACGACCTCGGCGATGCCGCTGCCCATGATGCCCGATCCGAGAACGCCAACCCTTTGGAATGTCATGGTGCGAACATTACTGGCCAGTAAATACCGGACCTGAGTGCGAGACTTATCGAGTGGAGCGCTCCCTGGTCGCCGTTGGTTCGCTCGGCGCATTGGAGGACTTCTTCGCCGATGAGTCCTTGTCGGGGCTGGTTTCTGGAGCGGACGTCGTGGTCCTGCCGACGGCCGCCGCCTTCAACGGCGCCGCCCAAGCGGCCGTGGACGTGGCTCGGTCACTCGAGGATTTGGACCTGCGACTCGAGGCGTTGATGGTGGTGGACCGAGCCTCAGCCAGCGAACCGCACTTCGCCGCACGCATCGTCGAATCGTCCCGGGTGGTCTTGTGCGACGGCGCTGCGCTCCACGCCAGGTCGGTGTGGCGCGAGACGCCCGTCGGTGAGGCGTTAGCTCGTGCGAGTCATCTCGTCGCTGTGGGTGCTTCGGCGTCGGTGCTCGGTGAGGTGATGATCGACCCACGAGGGGGAGCACCGACGACGGGACTCGGGTTCGCGGCGGGCGTGGCGTTTTGCGCACCCGCGAGTGACGAGCAGCTGTCGCGCACCAGGAAGTTACTTGACGAGAGGACGGCGCTCGTGGTGCTCGGTGCTCGCGGCGTCCTTGTCTACGAGAACGGAGCGTGGCGCGTACTGGTCGACCAGGACGTCATCGTCAGTCGAGGCAGTGAACTAACGACGCTGTAGGACTCGTTCGGTGCCAAGTTCTAGGACTCGTTAATCGTGACCGACTCGATGATGACCCGTTCGCGGGGTTTACCCGACGACGTTCCCAGGTCGTTCACTGTGGCGACGACGTCGAGTCCCTTGACCACTTTGCCGAACAACGCGTAGAGCGGAGGGAGGCGAACACCGTCGGGTCCCGAGATGATGAAGAACTGCGAGCCGTTGGTGTTGGGCCCCGCGTTGGCCATAGCGAGACTGCCGACTTCGTAGCGCCCAGCCTTGGGCAACTCGTCGTCGAAGCGGTAGCCGGGTCCGCCCGTGCCCGTACCACCGGGGTCGCCGCCCTGGAGCACGAAGCCCGGGATGATGCGATGGAAGATGACGTCGTCGTAGTAATGGAAACGTGCGAGGTAGACGAAGCTGTTCACCGTCACCGGAGCCGCGAGCGGGTCGAGCACGATTTCGAGGGTGCCGTGGGAGGTGACCATGGTCGCGGTGTAGGTCTTGGCGGGGTCGATGACCATCGGTGGGGCGGCGTCGAACTTTTGACGCTTCTCACTCGAACCATCGGGGTTGGGGACTGGACTACTCATGACTTCCTCGTTTCGTTACTGCTGGGATGAATGACCCGGGTGGGCGAGCTGAAGGGAACGCGGCGATCGTCTAGCTGACTTTTAGAAGGTCGACCACGAACACCAGCGTGTCGTTCTTGGCGATGCCCCCGCCGGGCGCGGATGAACCGTAACCGAGCGAGGGCGGGATGATGAGCTCACGTCGTCCGCCAGCGCGCATGCCGACCACGCCCTCCTCCCAACCCTTGATGACCGTGCCCGCCCCCAGCACGAAGCTGAAGGGCGAACTCGTCCACGAGGACTGGATGACCTTGTGGGTGGAGTAGGTGGCGAGCACGTATTGCACCTCCAGGTTCTTTCCATTGGTGGCGACGGCGCCCGTGCCCTTGAACAGGTCCTCGGCCTGGAGGACCGTGGGCGGCGTGGTCGTGGGCACGATGACGGTCGGGGCGACCCCGGGCTTTCCCGCAGGTGAAGGGGCAGGAATCGAGGGGAAGCCCGCCACGGCGCTCTCGCCCGCGGTCGAACCGGCGGTCGTGGTCGTCGTGGCGACGGTGGTCGTCGTGGTGGGTGCCACGGTGGTCGTGGTCGTACCCGCCGCCGTGGTCGTCGTGGTGGGCGACGTCGTGGTCGTGGCGGTGGTCGCACCTGCCGCGGCGGTCGTGGTCGTGGTCGTGGTGCTGGTTGACTTGCTCGAGAAAAGGTACGCGCCGGTGAAAATCACCACGGCTGCGACGACGATGACGAGCGCGGCCCGTCGGAAGTTCTTGCGCCGCTTCGCCTCGCGCTGCATCTGCTCGAGCTTCGCGCGGCGAGCCGCCTTTTGACGTTGACGTTTGGAAGTAGCCATGGGCGCGACTTTACTAGGCCATGGCAAGGGCCTTGTGGCGCTCAACTATTCTTGGTTTCTATGGCACTCGTGGTGCAAAAGTACGGAGGAACTTCGGTCGGTGATGCCGAACGTATTCGTGCCGTCGCCGATCACGTCGCACGCACGCGCGAAGCAGGCAACGACGTCGTGGTGGTGGTTTCAGCGATGGGCAAGTTCACTGACGACCTCATTCGACTCGCCGACGACGTGTCGCCGACTCGGCCTCCTCGCGAACTCGACATGCTGCTCACGGCGGGCGAGCGGATCTCCATGGCGCTGGTATCCATGGCGCTGGGCGCACGGGGCGTTGACTCGGCATCCTTCACTGGTTCCCAAGCGGGCATCATCACCGACACTGACCACACGCGCGCGAAGATCCTTGAGATGCGACCCGATCGTATCCGTGAGGCGTTGGACTCAGGACTCGTACCCGTCGTCGCTGGCTTTCAAGGCGTGTCGACCGAAAAGGACATCACGACACTGGGCCGAGGCGGATCGGACGTCACCGCAGTGGCGTTGGCCGCGGCGTTGAAGGCGGACGTGTGCGAGATCTACACCGACGTGACGGGCGTCTTCTCGGCGGATCCTCGCGTGGTGGCCAAGGCTCGTCGACTGGCGAAAGTTTCGTTCGACGAAATGATGGAGATGGCAGCGACCGGAGGGCGCGTACTGATGCTGCGTTCGGTTGAGTTCGCGCGTCGTCACGGAGTACCGCTGCACGTTCGATCAAGTTTCACCTGGGAGCCAGGCACCTGGATTGTGGAGGAGGACCCCACTATGGAAGAAGCCGTCGTGTCGGCAATCACCGATGACAAATCGGAGGCCAAGGTCACCGTCGGCGGTGTACCCGATAAGCCGGGCATTGCCGCCAAACTGTTTCGCGAACTCGCGAACGCGGGCATAAACGTGGACATGATCGTTCAGAACACCGGCGCCAATGGTCTCACTGACATTTCATTCACGGTCGCCAAGACGGACCTCGCCGCGGCGGGCGAATGTTGCGATCAAGTAAAGAATGAGATTGGTGCCGCCGACGTCACCACCGACGACAGCATCGGACGCGTTTCGATCGTGGGCGCGGGCATGAAGTCCAACCCCGGCGTCACCGCACTCATGTTCGAGACGCTTTCGCAACACGGCATCAACATTGAGATGATCTCGACGAGTTCGATTCGGATCTCGTGTGTGATCCGTGCCGACAAGGTCAACGACGCGGTTCGCTATCTGCACACCGCCTTCGGTCTCGACGCGGCCTAGACCTAGACTCGACCCATGCGTGTAGCGATTGTCGGGGCCTCGGGCCAAGTAGGAACAGTGATGCGCGCGATTCTGCGCGAGCGGAATTTCCCCGTCGACGAGATCCGATTCTTTGGCTCCACGCGTTCGGCGGGCCAGACCCTTGACTGGAATGGTCAGTCGATCGAGATCGAGGACGCGGCGACCGCTGACTTCAGCGGCATCGACATTGCGCTCGCGTCATCGGGGGCGACGTCATCGAAGATACTTTCTCCCCGCCTCGCGAGTGCCGGCGCGTTGGTGATTGACAATTCCTCGGCGTGGCGCATGGACCCGGACGTACCCCTGGTCGTGCCTGAGGTCAACGCGCACGCCCTGCAGTCGATTCCCAAGGGGATTGTCGCCAATCCCAACTGCACCACGATGGCCGCGATGCCCGTCTTGAAGCCGCTGCATCTCGCCGCGGGCCTGCGATCGATGGTCGTGTCGACTTACCAGGCGGTGAGTGGAGCGGGTCGCGAGGGAGTAGACGAACTCGCTTCGCAACTAGAAGCACTGTATGACGTCGACGTGCGCGTTCTGACTTTTGACGGCACGGCCTTTCCGATCGACCAGGGCGTGAAGTTTCCCGCCACGATCGCTCACAACGTGGTGCCGCTCGCGGGCTCCATTGTCGACGATGGCTCGCTCGAGACGGGTGAGGAGAAGAAACTGCGCGACGAGAGCCGAAAGATCCTCGAAATACCTGACCTGTTGGTTGATGGCACGTGCGTGCGAGTACCGGTCTTCACCGGTCACTCCTTGTCGATCACCGCTGGTTTCGAGCGCCCCCTTTCGCCCGAGGAGGCGACGAAGCTGCTGCTCGACGCGCCGGGCGTCGTGGTCGACGAGTTGCCGACACCTCGTCTTGCGGCGGGAAAGGATCCGACCTACGTAGGACGCATTCGTCGCGCCGAGACCGTGGCGAACGGACTGTCGCTCTTCTTGACCGGTGACAATCTTCGAAAGGGCGCTGCGCTGAACGCGATCCAGATCGCCGAAGTGTGGATGAACCTTCGCTAGTCGGCACCGTCGCGTCCGACCTGGCGTCGGGCCAGGTTCACGCAGTGGTCGCCGAATCGCTCGTAGAAGCGCGCCAGTAGCGCTAACTCGACCGCGACGGGCAGCGTCATCGACCCCGAGGTGAGTTCTGCCGTGAGTGACACGTGCAAATCGTCGAGTTCATCGTCGATGTCCTCAATCGCACCGACCGCTTCGGTCTTACCATCGATGATGACGTCGGTCGCCTCGCGCCAGATCGTGGAAGCGACTTCACCCATTCGCTCGATCAGACCACGGCTTCGCGGGGACATCTCGGCGCCGAGCCCCCGGGCGGCGCGTCGGGCGATGTGTTCGGCGAGGTCGCCGTTGCGCTCGACTTCGGGAAGGATGCGCAACAAGGTAAGGAGTTCGCGGCGCACTTCGGCATTGAGCGAGTCCTGGGCGAAGAGGCGCTCTTCAGCCGTCAACACCATCTCGTTGACCAGACTGTCGATGACCACGTCCTGGTCGACGACGCGCTTGGCGAGTTCGCGGTCGCTGGCCAACAAGGCGTGGGTCGCCTCGGCGATGGCCTCGCCCACGAGGGCGAACACCTGGACCACCTTTTGTCGAAACTCGGGCGTGATGCTCTGCTCGGGGCTCTGAGGTTCTTTGGACTCTGAATTAGAGCCGAACAGGCGGTACATGGTCCAAGGCTACCGGCACGTGACACCGATTCTCTAGGGTGAGGGTCAAGGAAAGGGGCCAGTCGATGGTGGGCATTCTGAGTGGAGTCGCAGGTTTTCTCGTTGGTGTCCTCGTCGTCGCGGCCCTCGGGACTGCGCGATTGCGATTACTTCGCGAAGAGCGAGCCAGAGCCCTGCAGGACCTCGCGGTTCGCGACGCCCAACTGGTGGGCGTCAATCAAACCCTCGAACGCGAACGCGAGGAACATGAGCTCGACGGCGAGAAACTCGTCGTGCTCTTCGAGAACCTGTCGAACCGGGTGCTGACCCGAACGGTCGAGGAATTCGGAGCTTCCCAGGAGCAGGTGGTCAAAGAGCGTGACTCGAAGTTGGCCCACACGCTCAAACCCCTGGAGGACCTGCTCGACGAGTACAAGCGCAACCTCGCCGACTTCAACAAGGAACACGTGGGTGCGCTCTCAGACGTGAAACACCGGGCGAATGAATTGCTCGAGGCCCAGCAGAAGACCCAAGAGGAGACCCGGCGACTCAATCAACTTCTGGGGCGCGGCGATCAGCGCGGTCACTGGGGCGAGATTCAGCTCGCGAACGTCATGGAGGCTTCCGGACTCCGACAAGGAATTGATTACGACTTGCAGGTCTCTGGGGTGAGCGACCTCGGCAAGACCCAGCGCCCCGACTGCATTGTGCGCATGCCTAATGGGGTCAGCATCGCGGTCGACGCGAAGTTCCCGTTCGATGACTTCGAGAAGGCACTCGCGAGCGAGGACGTCAACGAACGCCGCACACACCTCGAACAGTTCGCCAAGAAACTACGTGGGCACGTCAAGGCCCTCAAGGACAAGTCGTACTGGGAAGTGCTCAGCCCCGCACCCGAGTTCACGGTCTGTTTTGTTCCGAGCGACGCCGCGATAACCGCAGCCTTCGACGCGGATCCCACACTGCACTCGTACGCGAGCAAAGAGCGGGTACTCGTCGTTGGACCGACCAACCTGCTGTCGTTGCTGTGGTCGGTGGCACTTGTGCTCCAGACCCACGAAGCCCAGGTCAACGCGAAGGAGATCCTCGACGCCGCCGAGAAGATCGTCAATCAGATCCGTCTCGTTGCCGAGCCCATCACCAAGTTGGGTAAGTCACTCAATAATTCGGTGGAGCATTACAACTCGATGGTCAAGTCGGTTGAATCGCGTCTCATCGTCTCGGCACGCAATATCCGGCGCTTGGGCGGCGCCCAACACGCCAAAGTCGTTCCTGAACTCCAGAGCGTCAACGAGGGTGTGGTCGCAATGAACGAGGCGAAGTGGGGGACCGGCCCCGACACGCCACTGCTCGAGGGCGTATCCGAGATCATCGATATCGAGGAGTTCGACGACGAGGAGTGACGCCGGGGCCGCCAGGCAGAATTGGTCCGAGTGAGTAAGTTCTTAGTTCGTGCCCACCACTCGCGCCCAACGCCGCCGTCGTTACGTGCTGTGGACGGTTTCGCTCGTGGTCGTTCTCTTGGGATCGCTCTTCGTGCGCGACGTGAGCCGTTCGGCACACGGCACCGTGACCACTCGACGTTCGGAGAACCGAAGCTTCGCCGCACTCGTAAACGTATTGGTCACCGAGGAGAATCAGTTCGACGGACATCTGAAGTACCTGCTGAGTGACGGCCAGACGCTCACTCGGGCGAACTTCGAAGCCCGTCTCGAGCAACTTGATCAACAACTCCCTTCCTGGGTGAGCCAGGCGTCGTTCCTTTCGTCACCCGCACTCGCGCATCATGTCAACACCGCCCTCGCCGCGTTGACCGTGACCCGAGCGAACGACTACCAAGACATCCTGGCGAACGTGGCGGCCTCGCTGCAGTTGCCCTGGTCCGCGACGGGCACCGTCGATGTCGCCCAGAGCGCCCAGAGCGCCCAGACTTCGCTGGTCTCGACGAACGCGGCGTGGAGCGAGGACCGTTGGGCTTTGGTGCGAGAGCCCGGCCACGTGACGTTGCCCCCCACGAGCGACCTCGTGGGCACCTTGGACCTTTCGGGCGCTCTCGCCAACCTGGCGGCGTCGCCCTTGCTTCAGATCACCCGCGGCGTTGGCATCGCCGCGGTACTGGTGAATCCCGCTCCACTACCGGCTCCCGCGGGCGAGATCCTGTTGCCCCCGACCAGTTCGATCCGCCTGGGGATAACGGTGAGCAACGCCAGTTACGTCCTCCAGAACGTCGCTCTCACGTTGACCTTCGTCCAGACCAATGGCGCACGTACGAGCCAGCGCCAAACCATGTCCGCGACCCTCGGCCCGCTCGGGTCTTTTGCCTTCGTGCCTAAATTGCTGGCCACTGTCGCGGGGGAACGGGCGCAGCTCAGCATCAACGTGAGTGGTGCTCCGGCCGGTTCAAAGATGTCAACCTCACGTCACTATTTGGTCATCGTGTCACCATCGGGGAACATCGTGTCACCGTTAGGGAGCTCGTAATTTGTGGGCTTACCGGCGAGTTGGCCTACGATAGGCGTGCCCCCCAAACTGAATCGAGGAACCGTGACCGAGTCCATTACCGTGACCGACAACCGAACCGGTGAAACTCTGGAGATTCCTATTCAAAACGGTGGTGTTGCCGCCAAGGAGTTCTCCAAGGTCGTTCCGGGTGTGTGGTTCTACGACCCGGCGTTCATGGTGACCGCCGCTTGTGAATCCGCCATCACGTATCTTGACGGCGAAGCTGGCATCCTGCGCTACCGGGGCTACCCCATCGAGCAGTTAGCGGAGAAGTCGACCTACGTCGAGGTGGCGTACCTACTCAACCACGGTGAACTACCCAACGCCGCCCAGGCGGCGGACTGGGAGCGAGAGATCACTTATCACACGTACATCCATGAAAACGTGCGTAAACGATTCCTCGAAGGTTTCAACTACGACGCGCACCCCATGGGCATGCTTGTCTCGGCGGTCGCCGCGCTCTCGACGTACTACAAGGACGCCAAGATCCTCGACGACCCGGAGATCCTGCACAAGCAGGTCGTGCGTCTCATTGCCAAGATGCCCACGCTCGCTGCGGCCGCTCACCGATTCTCAGTGGGCATGCCCTTTGTCTACCCGGACAACTCGCTCGGTTACACCCAGAACTTCCTTTCGATGATGTGGAAGGTCGCCGAACCACGCTACGAGCCGGACCCGATCCTCGCGCGTGCTCTGGACATCCTGTTCATCCTTCACGCCGACCACGAGCAGAACTGTGGCACCACCGCGATGCGCGTGGTGGGCTCGTCCCACGGCGACCCCTACGTCGCTACCGCCGCCGCCGCGGCGGCGCTCTACGGCCCGCGTCACGGCGGCGCCAACGAGGCGGTCTTGAAGATGCTCGGCAAGATCGGCTCCATCGAGAACATTCCCGCCTTCATCGCGACGGTCAAGGAGGGCAAGACCAAGCTCGAGGGATTCGGTCACCGGGTCTACAAGAACTTCGACCCGAGGGCGACGATCATCAAGAAGACCGCCGACGACGTCTTCAAGGTGACGGGCAAGAACCCGTTGCTGGACATCGCGCTCAAGCTCGAGGAGATCGCCCTGAAGGACGACTACTTCATCTCGCGCAAGCTCTACCCGAATGTGGACTTCTACTCGGGACTGATCTACCAGGCGATGGGATTTCCCGTCGAGATGTTCACGGTGCTCTTCGCCATTCCGCGCACGTCGGGGTGGCTCGCGCACTTCCAAGAGTTGCTGGCCCAGGACATGAAGATCGCTCGTCCTCGCCAGCTCTACATCGGGTCCGAGGTTCGCGACTACGTACCGATGACTCAGCGAAGCAAGAACTAGGAGTTGGCCGCCTCGAGCAGCTGAGCCGCGTGCTCGTGGGGATGGGCCACGTACGAGTTGACCCAGCTGTGGACGCTGTAGGGGCCGGATTCGGTGTGCACTCCCGCCCGGTCGAGGTCGCTCTCGTCGAGTCGACGAAGGATATCGAGCGACGCTTGGCGCACCGCGCCAAACACCGCGAGGGAGTGCTCGACGGGAAGCTCTTCGTAACCGAGCAAGGGCGACCTGGCCCAGAGGGCCTCGTCGTAGCCCTGGATGATGACACCTGACGGCTCGGCGACTAACCGGCGTAATCGCGCGTAGGACTGGGCTTCACTGTCGGCGACGTGATGGATGACCTGACGGGCTGACCATCCACCCTCCACGCGCCGGTCGTACTGGGCGGAGGAGATGCTCGCCACCGCGTCCAAGAAGTCGTTGGTAGCTGCTTCGTAGTCGCGAGCGATGGTTTCGATAGTCATGGGACGAGTGTAGATGCCCGCCTATTTGCTGGGGGCCTCGATGATGCGCATGAGGCCCTCTTGGACCATCGAGACCTTGAGCTCGCCCGCTTCGTTGAAGAGGAAGCCTCTCGCGAGGCCACGTCCGCCGTGGGCGATGGGCGAATCGGTGTCGTAGAGCAACCACTCGTCGGCGCGGAAGTCCCGGTGGAACCACATGCAGTGGTCGAGGCTCGCGCCCATGAACGTCCCGTCGTCCCAGCGCACCGAGTGCGGCATCAGGATGGTGTCGACGAGGCTCATGTCGCTGGCGTAGGTGACGACGCAGGCGTGGAGTAACGGGTCGTCGGGCAGTTCGCCGTCGGCCTTGATCCAGATCTGTTGGCGAGGCTCTTTGGAACGCAAGGGACTCCAGGGCAGTTCGCCAATGAAGCGCTGGTCGATCGGATGGTTCCGCTTGAACCATTCATCGACGTCGCCGTATTCGTCCGCGACGCGTTCGGCGAGGGTCCGGATGGTCTCGGGAGCAGGGACGTCGGGCATCACGAACTGGTGCTCGAGGCTCACTTCTTCGTTGTGAAAACTCGCCTGCATGTTGTAGATGGCCCTGCCGTGTTGGATGGCGACCACGCGACGGGTCGTGAAACTACGTCCGTCGCGGATTCGGTCGACCTCGTAGAGGATCGGGATGCTCGGGTCGCCGGCGCGCAAGAAGTACGAGTGCAGCGAGTGAACTCGGCCGTGCTCGACCGTCCGGCCGGCCGACATCAGCGCCTGGGCCGCGACCTGGCCGCCGAAGGTGCGCTGGCGTTCCTCGGCGGGGTGCTTTCCTCGGAAGGTGTTGAGCTCGATCGTCTCGACGTCAAGGAGTTTCACAAGGAAATCTAAGGATTCGGACATACCTCCATTGTGCCATCCTTCAGTGCTCTCCAAGGGTGCCAAGTAGGGTGGTGACCGTGTCGAGACGATTGAGTGACCTGCCGGCGTGGTCGAAATCGCACGAGGGCAAGAAACTCATCCGTTACACATTGAGTTCAGTCGTCACTACGGGCGTGTCGCTCGCTGCGATCCTTATCACCTACGGATTCAAGATCATCCACGGGATCATCGAGGCGACGCTGTTCGGCAACGTCATCGCGGTCATCCCGTCCTACTACTTGAACCGGATGTGGGCCTGGGGCAAGCGAGGTCGGAGCCACTTCCGCAACGAGGTCATTCCGTATTGGGTGATGGCGATCCTGGGTATCGCCTTCTCACTCATCGGAGCCACCTACACCAAACATCTCGTGCACACGCACCACTGGGGCCACCTGGCGAACACCGCGCTGGTCGGCGGCGTAAACGTACTCAGTTTCGCAATCTTCTGGGTGCTCAAGATGTTGGTGTTCAATCGGATCTTTCACACCGACAAACTGCACGACATCGACGTTCACCTGGCGGCCGAGGAAGGCTCGGCTGGTTAGTCGCGAAAGTTCGTGAACTGCAGGGGCACCGCCAGGTCGGCTTCTTTGAAGAACGCAATCGCTTGTTGCAGGTCGTCTCGTTGCTTCCCCGTGACCCGGACCTGATCGCCTTGTATCGACGAACTCAGGTTCTTTAACCCGAGCTCTTTGACCATCTTATTTATCTGCTTACCGATGTCTTGGGAGATGCCCGCCTTGAGCGACACCTTCTGGCGCGCGGCCCCTCGACTGGCCTCTTCGACCTTTCCCGCGTCGAGGGTTTTGAGCGACACTGAACGCTTCACCATCTTCTCTTCGAGCAGTTGGTACAGCGCGCGCAACCGGTCCTCGGTCGAAGCCGACAACGTGAGTTCTTTCTCGCTGAATTCGATCGTGGCGTCGGTGCCCTTGAAGTCGAAGCGGGTTGAGGCCTCGCGGTTCGCTTGGTCCACGGCGTTGCGAACCTCCTGCAGGTCGATCTCCGAGACGATGTCGAAACTAGGCACGCCATGAATCGTAGAGGCTCGACCATTGGAAGTGGGCCCCGCGTGGACAGTAGGCTTGCCGACGGGTCGGTGCCCGAGCGGCCAATGGGATCTGGCTGTAAACCAGACGGCTTTGCCTACGGGGGTTCAAATCCCTCCCGGCCCACCATGGTCAATCCAGCAACGAGCTGGATTGACCATGCCTCGATTCGCCGTCGGGGAGTACGGTTTCTCACACGAGGTCGAAAGGAGTGGCGTGGATCGACTGAAGTCGTGGGCCAGCGCGATACGGCGCGACTACGAGCGAGTGGCGAGCCGCTTCGAGACCGGGGTCCAACTGCTCGAACGTCGCTACACCCCCCTCGGGCGCTTCACCCCCGGGCCCTTCGAGGGTTGGTCGTTCCTCTGGCAACCCGCGGTGCTCGGTTTCGTGGCGATGACGCTGATCCTGTCGGGTAGTTCGTTCACGAATTCGCCCTTCAAGTTCAACTACCCCAATACGTGGTTTTTCGGCGAGCCCTCCTCGACGGCCGCGGGAGTGACCAGCGAGACGAAGTACCTGCTCTCGATTGTCCTGGTGTACGGGGGATTGCTCCTACTCATGCGCGTCTGGCTTCGCCTCGCCGAAGTGATGAAGTTGCACCCCGGAGCGTCACTCAAGTCGCTCTGGTGGATGCTGTTGCTCTGGGCCTCGCCAATGATCGTCGCGCCACCTCTCTTTTCCCGTGACGTGTTCAGTTACGCGGCCCAGGGTGAGATGACCAGTCACGCCATCAGCCCCTACCTTTACGGACCCTTCTCGCTTGGTGCCGGTCCGTACGTCGCGCCCGTCGACCCGTTGTGGGGTAACTCGCCCGCCCCCTACGGACCGTTCTTCTTGTTCCTTGACGGCACGATCGACAAGGTCACTCGGCACCACCAACTCGCCACCGTGGTAGGACTGCGTCTGCTGGAAGTGGCCGCGGTCATCATGATCGGCTACGGCGTGGTCTTGCTCGCGCGGAGCTTGGGTCGCGATCCGGGTGAAGCGTTCGTGCTCAGTGCGATGAACCCGCTGGTCCTGCTCACCTTGATTGGTGGGGCACACAACGACGCAATCATGGCCGGG
>Ga0224532_1000006_pt1 | contig 65758 bp, 61 predicted proteins | sample 714E115metaG_FD_179902 | JGI IMG/M metagenome (GOLD analysis project Ga0224532, IMG submission 179902) | Peat soil microbial communities from Stordalen Mire, Sweden - 717 E1 1-5 | ecosystem: Environmental > Terrestrial > Soil > Wetlands > Peat | place: Sweden: Norrbotten County, Stordalen Mire... | reverse complement strand
GCGCGCATCAACGCCGAGGCCGACGTCATCGCCTTTGACGGCCACTCGGACTACGGTCGGGCCTTTCTCACCTTACACGAGCGTTTCGCGGACCAGTTGACCAAGCGCTCGACGATCCTGATCCTCGGTGACGCGCGCAACAACTACCACCAGGCCCACGCCGAGGTGCTCGCGGACCTCAAGTACCGGTCCAAGGCCGTCTACTGGTTGAACCCCGAGCCCACGAGTTACTGGAACAGCGGTGACTCGATCGTGAGCCACTACGCGCCCTACTGCGAGCGCGTGGTCGAGTGTCGCACGCTGCGCCAGCTCGAGGCGTTCGTCGGCGAACTCGCGTGAGCGTGGAGCCACCTCCCGGTTTTCGCACGCGCGGCGACCAGCCCACCGGGACCCGACTGTTGCTCATTCGCCACGGCGAGGCGTACTGCAACGCCCGCGGCGTGGTCGGCGGGCCGCTCGGCTGCGGGGGACTCACCGAACTTGGACGACGACAGGCGACGGCGCTGTGCGAGCGACTCGAGTACTCGGGCGAACTGCGCAACGCGACCGCGCTCTACACCTCGGTGCTACCGCGCGCGATAGAGACCGCGGCGTTGCTCGCGGGGGGACTACCCGCGCTTCTCGCAGTACAGGACTGCGAACTGTGTGAACTGCACCCGGGCGAGGCCGATGGGCTCACCTGGCAGGAGATGGTCGATCGCTTCGGTGCGCCGGACTGGGACAAGGATCCCGACCAGGTACTGGCGCCCGGGGGAGAGTCCTGGACGCAGTTCTACGAACGCTGCGTGGCGGCTCTACTGCGCATCGTCGCCACGCACGAGGGTGAACTGGTCGTGCTCGTCGTGCACGGCGGGGTCATCGAACAAGCCATGAAATTGATCGAAGGGCGAGCCCCGGGTGACCGGTTACGGCTCAACACCGAGAACGCGTCGATGACCGAGATCGAGTTCAAGGGTGCTCGTCGCCGATTGCTGCGCTACAACGACCGCGCGCCCCTCGCCGCGGAGTAGCTCTGCAGGAACTCGGCCACGTGAAAGGCCATGTCCAGGCTCTGGGTGGCGTTGAGTCGCGGGTCACAGATCGAGGTGTAGTTGGTCGAGAGGTCGCCCTCGACGAGGCGTGAACCTCCACCCAGGCATTCGGTGACGTTGTCGCCCGTCAGTTCGACGTGCAGGCCGCCCGGCCAGGTGCCGAGCGACTCGTGGACCGCGAAGAACGACGCGACCTCGGACAAGATGTCGTCGAAACGTCGGGTCTTCTGGCCGCCCGAAGTCTTGAAGGTGTTGCCGTGCATGGGATCACAGGTCCACAGGACCCGACGGCCCTCATCGCGCAGCGACTCGACCAAGGGAGTGAGCAGGTCGGTGACCTTGTCGTGGCCCATACGTGCGATGAGCGTGAGCCGACCGGGGATGTTCTCGGGATTGAGCACGTCGACGAGACGAAGCAGTTCGTCGCGCGAGACGCTGGGCCCGACCTTAAGCCCGAGCGGGTTCGAGACGCCCCGGGCGAACTCGACGTGCGCCCCGTCGAGTTGACGCGTGCGGTCCCCGATCCAGAGCATGTGCGCCGAACAGTCGTACCAGAGACCGGTGAGCGAGTCGCGCCGCGTGAGCGCCTGCTCGTAGGGCAAGATGAGGGCCTCGTGGCTCGTGTAGAACTCGACGGCCTGCAGGGCGTTGTCGTCGAAGAGATCGATACCGCAGGCTTTCATGAAGCTGAGCGCGCGCTCGATGTCGTCAGCGATCACCTCGTAGCGCTTGCCCTCGAGGGAGATGGCGACGAATTCCTGGTTCCACTGGTGCACGCGACTGAGAGCCGCGAAGCCACCGGTCGTGAAGGCTCGCAACAGGTTGAGCGTCGCGACGCTCTGGTGGTAGGCCGAGAGCAGTCGCTCGGGGTCGGGACGGCGCGAGGCGGGATCGGGCTTCTCGTCGTTGACGATGTGCCCGCGAAAGATGTCCAGGCGCACCCCGTCCACCTCTTCGAACTCCTCGGAGCGGGGTTTGGCGAACTGGCCCGCGATGCGTCCGACCTTGATGACCGGCACACCCGCCGCGTAGGTGAGCGCCACCGCCATCTGCAGCACGACCTTCAGTTTGTCGCGGATGGCGTCAGCCGAACCGTCCTGGAAGGACTCAGCGCAGTCACCGGCCTGGAGCAGGAACGCCTTGCCGTCGGCGACCATCGCGAGGTGATCGGTCAGGCGTCGCGCCTCGCCCGCGAAGACGAGCGGAGGCTTGGTGGCGAGTTCGGCCTCGACGCGTTCGAGGTGTTCGAGGTCGGGCCAGGAGGGGCTCTGGGCAATCGGACGCGAACGCCACGTACTGAGATTCCATTCTTTACTCGCCGACACCATCCCTCAAGGTTAGGGGTTCGGACCAGGTGCGAGCAATCAGAGCGTAGGCTCAAGGGGTGACGGTCAGGCGCCTAGGTCTCTTCGGGGGCACCTTCGACCCGCCTCACTTCGGTCACGTGGCGGCACTTCGCGCGGCCGCGGCGACGGGGCGCTTCGAAACCATCGAAGTCACCGTCGCGGGCAACCCGTACCAGAAGATCGCCACCAGCGTCGTGCGCCCGGCAGCCCTGCGTCTCGCCATGGCCCAGGCGGCTTTCGGGGGACTCGAGCTCGTCGCGGTCTCGGACCGCGAGATTCGCCGTGAAGGGCCCTCCTACACCATCGATACCGTGCGCGAGTTGCTCGAGGGCTGTGACGAGGTCGACGTCATCGTGGGCGCGGACCTGGTCGAACAGATCGACTCCTGGCACGAGGCCACGTCGTTGCAACGACTGGTTCGCGTGGGCGTGGTGCCGCGCCCGGGCGGATCGGGCCGGGTCTCGTCGGGTTGGGACGCCTACGACATCGCCATGGACCCGGTGGACCTGTCGAGTAGTTTCATCCGCGAAGTCGCGACGAACCCAGAAAACCTAAGGAAATTCGTGCCCGAATCCGTCATTCCGCTCTACGAAAGCTTCCAGGGATAGAGTTTGAGTTCAATGGCAGTTCGCATCTTCGACGTCACCGAAACGGAGTCCACTCGACTCACGGTTTTGGAGCCGGCGCCCCTTCGGCGTCAAGACCTGCGACGCAGCAAACAACGCTACGCCGTGCTCGGTGTGCTCTGTCTCACGTTGCCCTTCGCGGCGGCGCTCTGTGTGCTCGGGGTGGCCCACTGAGTGAAGCCGTGACGAGCGGCGAGTTCTCTCGCGGCCCCTACAGCACATTCGTCGCCAGCCTGCTCGACGCCGCCCTGGCGGGTGCCGGCGCGAAACTGAGCCTGGACAGTGTGGTGCTCGACCTGCGTGAATTCGTCGATTCCTTTGACGCCCTGGTCCTCGCCTCGGGACGCAACGATCGCCAGGTGCGCGCGATCGCCGAAGAGGTGGAACGTCGCGTGCGAGAGGACCTGGGCTTTGCGCCCGTGCACGTCGAGGGCTGGGACAGCGCCCAGTGGATCGCGCTCGACTACGGCGACGTGATCGTGCACGTCTTTGACGAAGAGACGCGCGACTACTACGACCTCGAGCACCTTTGGAGCAGCGCGCCCGCGTATCGCCCCGAGCGCCTTCGCTAGGGGTTCAGCAGCGACGCGAAATCCGCGCGGTTCACGATCAGTTTGCGCGACCCGTTGGGCAACAACGAGAGTCGTGGTGTACCCGCCACCGTGATCTCGATGCCGGCCGTGGCCCCCACGTCGTAGGCCGTGAGCACCAGTTGACCCAGGGCCAGGATCTGCTTCTGTCGCGGCAGTGACGTGAGTGGCGTAGCGATGTTGACTACGCCGATCTTGTGGGCCAGCGTCGCTCCCACGAGCACGAATCCCTTGGGCAGGTCGCTCGTGTAGCCGGCAAAGCCTTCGATGGACGTGGGGCCCAACAGGAGTTCGCCCAGGATCGAGTCAAGGGTGGCCGGCGAGGGCACGATCCGACTCAGCGGCGAGAGGTGACCCGTGGCGTCGACGATGTAGATCGGTCGAGTGATGAAGACGACCTTGCCGTTGTCGGTTCCCGGGATGGTCGGGCTCAGCAGTTCGAAGCCGACGTGGTTGATCCTTGACGGGCTCTCGGTCGTGGGCACGAGCGTGCATCCGGCGAGCAGGACTGCGCCCACGAGTACGAGCGCGACGGCGCGTAACCGGCTCACGGGTGAGCGTCCTCGACCATGGGAAGCAGGATCTGGAAGCGGGCGCCGCCCTCGGGGCTGTCGAGAATGCGTATGGTGCCGCCAATCGCCAACACGTGGTCGCGCACGAGCGCGAGACCGAGTCCGGTGCCGCGCGCGATCCCGCGGTCGTGGGCGGCCCGACCGCGAAAGAACCGCTCGAAGACCTGCACTCGTTCCTCGGGGGGAACGCCCGAGCCGTTGTCGTCGATGTTGATCGCGAGTTGATTGCCCTCGAGGCCGAGTCGCACCGCCACCGCGCCGTTGGCGTAGCGGTGCGCGTTGTCGATGACGTTGGTCATGACGCGCTCGAAGCGGCGCCGGTCCACCTGGACGAGAGGGTCACCGGTGCCCGGGGCGACTTCGACCGGCGGCTCGGCCAGGCCGTGGCGGCGCGCCGCTGAGCGAACGGACTGGCGCACGAGTTCGACGGACTTGACGGTCTCGATCGCGAGGGGCACCGCACCCGCGTCACTGCGCGCCATCTCGAGCAGGTCCTCGACCAGGGCCTGGAAGATCGAGAGGTCCGCGAGCAGGAGATTGAGACTCTCCTGGCCCGCGGGAGACAGTTCCGTGCGATGTTGCTGCAGCACCGACGCCGTCGTGGCGAGGGTGGTGAGAGGGGAACGCAGTTCGTGACTGACGTCACTCGCGAACCTCGCGTCACGCTCGAGCCGCTCGACCAGACGGCTGACCATGAGGTTGAACGATTCGGTGAGTTGCTGGACCTCCTCGTCCGCGCGCGTCACCACCAGTCTCGTCGAGAGCTCGCCCTGGGCGATCAACGCGGCGGCTTCGGAGACCTCGAGGAGCGGTCGGATCGCGCGGCGGGTGACCCACAGGCCACCGCCCATGCCAATCAACGTAGTGAGCAGCGCCCCCGCGGACATGTAGAGCAGGAGGATCGACAAGGTGTGCTCGAGGTTCTTCAATTGGAAGACCTCGTAGACCTGGGTGTCCACCGCGGGTACGGGCAGTCCCACGACGAAGATGATGCGATTGTCGATATCGATTGTCTGGTCGGTGGCGTGTCCGGCGTTGACACTCGCGAGGATGGTGTTCGACACGTCCGCGGTGGCGGCGTTGGAGCTCTTGGAGAGCCACTGTTGTCCCGCGCGCACCAGCACGTTTGACTCGGTGGCGCTCTGTATGGAATTGAGCAGCTTGGGCAGTTCGGGCGGGGACGTGTAGAGGGTGGTGCGAATGAGGGCCGCGTTCTCGTAGCTCTGACGCAGGTCGGTCTGTTGCTGGTTGTCGACCAATACGTGGCGCACCCCGAGGTAGGTCAACGAGGCGAAGATCGAACTCAAGAGGAAGGCCCCGAGTCCAAAGGTGACGAGCAGTCGAAGTCGAAGACTTCGTCGGCGCATTACAGGACCAACTTGTAACCGGCGCCTCGAACGGTGACGAGAAAAGTGGGATTGGCCGGGTCCGGCTCGATCTTGGTGCGCAGGCGTCGGATGTGCACGTCCACGAGTCGGCTGTCGCCGAAGTAGTCGTAGCCCCAGACCCGCTCGAGCAGGTCCTCGCGGCTGAGGACCTTGCCGTTCATCGAGGCCAGGTCGGTGAGCAGTCGGAACTCGGTCGACGTGAGATGCAACTCGGTGCCGTCACTGTGACGCACCACGCCCTCGTCGGGGATGACCTGTAGATCGCCCATCTTGAAGGCCTTGGCGCTCTTGTCGGGTCGACGGCGAAGGTGGGCCTTTACCCGCGCGAGCAACTCCTCGGGCACGAACGGCTTGGTCACGTAGTCGTCAGCGCCCGACTCGAGTCCGAGCACCACGTCGACGGTCTCGTCGCGAGCCGAGACGATCACGATGGGCAGGTCACTCGCGTTACGCAATTGCTGGCAGGTCTCAAAACCCGACATGCCCGGCAGCATGACGTCCACGATGGCCACGTCGGCGGCCATGCGCGCGAACAGTGCCACGCCCACCTCACCGGTCGCGGCGTCGTCGACATCGAAACCCTCGCCTTCGAACATCAGGCGAAGCGCCGTGCGAATGTGGTCGTCGTCTTCAACGATCAGTATTCGAGCCACGGGGTCTCCTTTGAGATCATGATTAAGACTAGTGAGGTCGTGGCCCCGGCCCCCGGGCCTCGGTAGCCTTAGGAAATGCAACGAAACGAGCCGGTCGGGGCTGGTGACGCGTGGGCGCGCGAGGCTTTCGCCTCGACGCTGCGAGCCCAGAATCAGAGCCCGTCGACCGTACGCGCCTACGTCGGCGACCTAGAGCGTTTCGCCCAGTGGGCCCGGACCCAGGGCGTACTCGCCCCGGTCAGCGTCGACACCAAGGTGCTGCGTCGTTATCTGACCTTCATGACCGAAAGAGGCGACCAACGCACCTCGATAATCCGTCGACGCGCGTCACTGCGCAGTTACTTCCTCTGGCTCGTCGAACGGGGCGAACTCACCGAGAGCCCCGCCCAGCGCCTCTCGGCGCCCAAGGCCCACAGTGCGCTGCCGAAGATCGTCGTGCGCGAACAGCTCGACCACCTGCTCGACGAGGACTGGGGCGAGGACGAATGGGCGACCCTCGACCGGGCGGTCTGTGAGGTCCTCTACGGGGCGGGACTTCGCGTGAGCGAGCTCTGCGGACTCGACGTGTCGAGCGTGCACTTTGACGAGGAGTTACTACGCGTGATGGGAAAAGGCCGGAAAGAGCGCCTGGTCCCGCTGCACCACAAGGGCCTCGAAGCGGTTCGCCTGTGGATCGAGGACGCCAGGGAAGACGTGATGACCCGCGAGTCGCCGCCCGAGGCGCTGTTCTTCAACCGGCGCGGGTCACGCCTGGGACCACGCGACGTGCGGCGCATCCTCGACAACCGGGTGGCGCGAGGTCACGTGCACCCCCACGCCCTGCGCCACACCTACGCGACGCACCTGGTCGAGGGCGGCGCGGACTTACGGGTGGTCCAGGAACTCCTGGGTCACGAGAGTCTCACGACCACCCAGATCTACACCCACGTCTCCAAGTCCCGACTCCAGAAGGTGCATCACCAGACCCATCCGAGGGCGTAAGCGCACCGACTATCATGGTTTGGCCCTCCCACAGTGGGTGGGCACGTGAGATGTCCCTGTGGTTTCGTACGGTCGCCTTCGGGTGCACCGCAGGGTCCTAGTAACCGAACGGAAGGAAAAGAACGTGGCGTTAGTCACTTTGCAGGAATTACTCGACTCGGGCGTGCACTTCGGGCACCAGACCCGTCGTTGGAACCCGAAGATGCGTCGATTCATCTTGGGCGAGCGCAACGGCATTTACCTCATCGACCTTCGAAAGACCCTCGCGGGCATCGAGTCGAGCTACGCCTACGTGCGCGACCTGGTCGCCGACGGCGGCATCATCTTGTTCGTCGGCACCAAGAAGCAGACCCAGGGCCCTATCGCGGACTACGCGCAGGCCTGTGGCATGCCCTTCGTGAACCAGCGCTGGCTGGGCGGGATGTTGACGAACTTCGCCACCGTCGCCGGGCGCGTCAAGCGCATGGTGGAACTTCGCGGCATGGAGCGTGCGGGCGACTTCGAGAACATGCCCAAGCGTGAGGCCCTTCGACACAGCCGCGAGCTCGAGAAGCTCGACCGCAACTTGAGCGGTATCGCCAAGCTCGACCGAGTCCCCGACGCCATCTTCGTCATCGACACCAAAAAGGAACACATCGCGGTGACTGAAGCACGCAAGCTAGGTCTGCCCGTCGTGGCGGTCGTGGACACCAACTGTGACCCCGACGTCATTGACTACGTGATCCCGGGCAACGACGACGCCATTCGCTCGGGTGCGCTTCTTTGTCGACTGATCGCTGACGCGGTGACCGAAGGTCGCTTCATCCGTGCGAACCGTCCGACCATCGTGAAGAACGCGAGCGCGGTCACCCCCGCCGCTGAGGCCACGCCGTTCGTCTCGCCGGCACCCGTTGACGAGAGCGCGCCCGAAGTTGCGGCGCCTGACGCTGAAGTCGCACCCGTGGCTGAAGCGCCAGTTGGCGAAGTCGCACCGGTCGCTGCGCCACCAGATGTCGAGGCGGCGCCCGAAGTTGCGGCGCCGATCGCTGAGAACTCGCCCATCGAAGAGACCGCGGTCGCGGCCGAAGAGGTCGCACCCATGCCCGTCGAGACCACAACCATCTAATTCGTAGTACTGGATTCAAAGAGGAGAACAAGGTGAGTTTCACCGCCAAAGACGTACAGACCCTTCGCCAGCTGACCGGTGTGGGGATGTTGGATGCTAAGAACGCGCTCGAAGCCAGCGACGGCGACATGGACAAGGCCGTGCAATTGCTTCGTGTGCAAGGCAAAGCCTCCGCCGCTAAGCGCGCCGGACGCGAAGCGGGTGAGGGTGCCGTCGCGGTGGTGCGCAACGCCAACGTGGCCGCCATCGTCGAGCTGCGCTGCGAGACCGACTTCGTCGCCAAGTCCGAGGAGTTCGTGAGCCTCGTTGACGAGATTGCGGCGAAGGTCTGCGCCGAAGGCAAGGACGCGACCAGTCAGTTCGACGGACACATCGAAAAGCTGCTCACGACGCTCAAGGAGAACATCTCGATCGGACGCGTCTACCGGCTTGAGGCCCAGGGCGATGAGGTCGTCGAGACCTACCTGCACCAACAGAGCGGTCGTGGCGTGAACGCAGTCGCGGTCGTGGTGAAGGGCGCCAGCGACGAAGTCGCTCACGAGGTCGCCGTGCACATCGCCTTCGCGAAGCCTCTCTACCTCACGCGCGACGACGTGCCGGCAAGTGAAGTCGACGCTGAACGCAAGACCGTCGAGGAGATCTCGCGCAACGAGGGCAAGCCCGACGCGGCCCTGCCCAAAATCATCGAGGGTCGACTGAACGGTTGGTTCAAAGAGCGCGTCCTGGTCGAGCAGAGTTTCGTCAAGGACGAGAAGCAGACCATTCAACAATTCTTGGGTACGGCGTCGATCACGTCGTTCGCTCAGGTAGTCGTACACGGTTAGGCGAATCGTGCGCCGCGTGGTCCTCAAACTCTCGGGCGAGGCTCTCGCGTCCGCCGCGAGCGACGAGACCATCGACGCCTCGACGGTTGACTTCCTCGCGCGCGAGATCGCCAGCGCCATGGAGCGTGGCGGACTCGAGCTCGCCGTCGTGGTGGGCGGGGGCAACATCTGGCGCGGCGCTACCGGCGCAATGGCGGGAATGAACCGCGCGAACTCCGACCTCATGGGCATGCTCGGCACGGTCATCAACGCACTCGCGCTCCAGGACGCCATTGAGTCGCACGGGCGCGCGACGCGGGTCATGTCGGCGATTGGCATGGACCAGGTCGCCGAGCCCTACATCCGCCGTCGTGCGGTGCGTCACCTGGAAAAAGGTCGCGTCGTCATCTTCGCCGCCGGCATGGGCAACCCGTATTTCACGACCGACACCCCGGCCGCCCAGCGCGCCGCCGAGATCGAGGCGGACATTGTCTTGAAGGGTACCCACGGGGGCGTGGACGGGGTGTACTCCGAGGACCCCCGGATCAACCCCGGGGCGACCAAGTTCGAGGAGATCTCCTTTGACGAGGTCATCGCGCGCGACCTGCGGGTCATGGACATGACCGCGATCACGTTTTGCAAGGATAATCACCTGCCGCTACGGGTCTTTGACCTGATGGCGGAGGGAAACCTAGGCGCGGCGCTCGACGGGGTCGCCGTCGGTACGCTGGTGAGGTAATGGACAACGAACTCGTTGAACTCGTCATGGAGGACACGCGCGAGCGCATGGCCCGTGCCCTCGAACACGTCAAGGCCGAGTTCGCCTCGGTGCGAACCGGGCGCGCCTCGTCCTCGTTGATAGAAAACCTGATGGTGGACTATTACGGGACCGAGACCGCCCTGCGATCGCTCGCCAACTTCTCGGTTCCCGAACCACGACTGTTGGTCGTGTCGCCCTTTGACAAGGGGGCCATGGCCGCCATCGAAAAGGCGATCACCAACGCGGACTTGGGTCTGACGCCCTCGAATGACGGCAACGTGATCCGTTTGGGCTTTCCCGCTCTCACCGAGGAACGGCGCAAGGCGTTCGTCAAGCTCGTCAAGGCCAAGGCCGAGGACGGCAAGGTCGCCTTGCGCGGCGTGCGTCGCCACGCCCGTCAGGAATTGGAGAATCTCGAGAAGGACAAGAATCTCTCGAGTGACGACATCGAGTACCTGGAGAAGGTCCTCGACAAGATGACCCAGGACGAAGTGGCGCAGGTCGACGCGCTGCTCGCTCACAAGGAGCAGGAACTTCTTGAAGTCTAAGAAAACCCACGAGTTGGCCGAGCCCACCGGCGAGTTCCCGGTCGTGAGCGCGACCGATTCGCGCGTCACGATCACCGGCGCCGAAAAGGCCGCCGACGTGGCTTTCGATGTTCCCAAGATCGACCCCGCGACGCTCCTGCCGCACTGGACTGACGCACCCACCGGCCAGGTGCCCATCGTGGTGGCGCGTGAAGCGGCCGACCGTGACGACCCCTGGGCCCAGATCCCCGCGCCCGCCTGGCGCGAGGGCGAGGCGGACTGGGTCGCCCACGAGGAGCAGTTCGACGCCTCGATTCTCGCGGGCGAGACCCGCGACGTGGACGCACGGCCCTGGGAGTTCAGTCTTCATGATGAGGACGTGGCCGTCGAGGAGGCCCTGGACGAAGCACCCCGACCCGAGCCGGCGCGCGCCGAGCGCACACGTCGCAGTGCGACTCGTGACCCTCTCGCGGGACGAGCCGTGCGCCAGAGCGCTCAGCGCAGTGTGACCCTGGCGACGTTCACGGGTATCGTGCTCGCCGCCGCGGTACTCGCGGTCTTCGCCGCGGGGACCCTGCCGGTCGCGGTCATGGTGCTCGCGGTGTTAGGTTTCGCCGCGGGTGAGGCTTACGCCGGTTTTCGCGAAGTGGGCGCGCATCCCGCCACGATCCTGGGCATCGTGGCCGTACTCACGCTGGGCGTGGCCGCGTATAACAAGGGGGTCGTCGCCATCGGCGCGGTCACCGTGTTGTTGCTCATCTTCGGTTTCGTCTGGTACTTGAGTGCCCAGACCAAGATCGACGTGCTCGACGGTCTGGGCGCGACGATCTTCGTGTACGTCTGGGTGGGCGTGTTCGGTTCCTACGGCCTGCTCATCATCTCGCCCAACACCTTTGGCAACAAGCACGGCCTGGCGTACATGCTCGGCGCGGTCATCCTCACGGTCGCCAACGATACCGGTGCCTTGTTCATCGGGCGCTGGCTGGGTCGTCATCCGCTCAACCGCGTGCTCTCGCCCAACAAGACCATCGAGGGCTCGATTGGCGGGACGCTGCTCACGCTCACCGTGGCGGCGCTGCTCTTGCCCCACCTCAGCCCCTGGACCATGAAGCGCGCCCTCGCACTCGGCGTCGCGCTCTGTGTGGTGGTGCCGCTCGGGGACCTCTTCGAGTCCATGGTCAAGCGAACGCTCGGCGTGAAGGACCTGGGTCACCTGCTGCCGGGACACGGTGGCATGCTCGACCGGATCGACGGGCTCTTGTTCGCCCTGCCCACCCTCTACTACCTCGCCCACTTCCTCAAGCTGAGCTAGCCATGGCACCGACGCGCCCCCGCGTGGCGCTCTTGGGTGCCACGGGATCCATCGGTACCCAGACGCTCGACGTGCTGCGAGAAGAACGCGATTCCTTCGACCTCGTGGCGGTCTCGGGTGGTCAGCGCCTCTCCGAACTGGCGGTCATCGCCAAGGAATTCAACGTGCCCCACGTCGGCGTGGTGAGCGAACGAGACCGCGACGAGTTGCGCGCGCTCGTCGGTCCCGACGTCGAGGTCGTGGTGGGCGCGCGGGGTCTGGCCGACCTCGCCGCACTCGCGGACATCGTGGTGAACGCTGTCGTGGGCTTCGCTGGTTTGCCGGTGACGCTCAGCGCGTTGTCGGCGGGCCGGCGTCTCGCACTTGCGAACAAGGAGTCGCTCATCGCCGCCGCGCCGTTGGTGGCGAAGGCTCGACGCACGCCGGGCGCCGAGATTCTGCCGATCGACTCCGAGCATTGCGCGATCCACCAATGCCTCGCGGGTTCGATTCTGCCCGGTCATCCCGACGTACGCATGCTGCACCTCACCGCGTCGGGGGGACCGTTTCGAGGACGGACCAAGGAGCAGTTGCAACACGTCACCAAGCACGACGCCCTGCAACATCCGACCTGGACCATGGGCCCCAAGATCACGGTCGACTCCTCGACGCTGATGAACAAGGGCCTCGAGGTCTTGGAGGCCTCGGCGCTCTTTGGCATCGAGGTCGAGCGGGTGAACGTGGTCGTGCACCCCCAATCCATCGTGCACTCGATGGTCGAGTACGTCGACGGAGCGGTACTCGCGCAGCTGTCTCGACCCGACATGCGACTGCCTATCGCGTACTGTCTGGGCTCGCCGGTGCGCTTGTCGCACGCCTGGGGCCAGATCGACTTCAGCCAGGCGTTCTCACTCGACTTCGAAGCACCCGACCGTGAGGCCTTCGGCGCGCTCGACCTCGCCTACGAGGCGTCCGCTCTCGGGGGCGCGGCGCCGGCGTGGTTGTCCGCGGCCAACGAGATCGCCGTCGAGGCCTTCCTCAACGACCAGATCGAGTGGTCGCGCATCGTGCCACTGGTCGCCGACGTGCTGGACCAGTACGAGCCGGACCCGCTCGACACCCTCGAATCGCTCTTCGAGAACGACGCGACTGCTCGTCGACTCGCGCACGGTATGGTGCCTCGTTGATGACCACGACCGCGATGAGACCCGCGACCAGTAGCGAACCCGAACCCGCGAGCGACCACGAGGCCCGTTCACTCGTCCTGTTCCTGGTGGGTGTGGCCGCCCTCGCGGCGCTACTCGCCTGGTGGGGCGGTTGGGCGCTACCGGTCGTCATCGGTGCGGTCATCGTCATGGTGATGGGTCACGAGTTCGGTCACTTCATCACCGCCAAACGCGCGGGCATGAAGGTCACCGACTTCTTCGTGGGCTTCGGACCGGTCATCTGGTCCACGACGCGCGGCGAGACGCGCTACGGCGTGCGAGCCCTTCTGCTCGGTGGCTACGTGAAGGTCCCGGGCATGACCTGGGGAGAAACCTTCTCGCCTGAGGAGGAGAAGCGCACGTACCGTTCGGCCTCGTATCCGCGCAAGGTGCTGTTCGCGTCGGCGGGTTCGTTGATGCACGTCGTAATGGCCTTTCTCCTGGCGTGGGTGTCGTTCTCGTTCATTGGCACGTACTCCCCAAGCGCGGTAGGCGTCGCCGGCTTTACGCCGTGGCAGGGCCACGCTCGCAACGCGGCCCAGATCGCGGGCCTGCGTGTGGGCGACCGCATCGAGGACGTGAACGGCAAGCGCGTCACCAGCGAGACCGAACTCGTCAGTCTCGTACAGCACCGCGCGGGCGAGCTGACGTCACTGACCGTGTTGCGCGACGGCAAGACACTCGTGCTGCACGCCACGCCGGTGCTCGGCAGCACCATCAAGGTCAGCGGCGGTTCACTCAAGAAGGGCGACGCCTACATCGGCGTGCAGCTCGAGGAACTGACCGTGCGCACCGCCTGGTACGACGCGGTGCCCGACGCGCTACGCCAGATCGGCAACACGATCTCGGCGGCGGTGCACGCGATGGTGCACGTGTTCTCACCGGGGGAGTTCTCGAGTCTGTTCCACCAGGTCGCTTCACCGGCCGCCGCGAACAACCGCACGAACCAGTTGAATCGTCCTGAGTCGATCGTCGGTGTCGTGCGCATCGCGGTCCAGGGCGCGCAGTCGAGCGCGACAACGTTGCTCGAGATCTTGATGCTCGTGAACATCTTCGTGGGCGTGCTCAACATGCTGCCCATGTTGCCCCTGGACGGCGGCTACGTCGCGGTCGCCACCTACGAACGTCTGCGTAGCCGCCGAGGCAAGAACTACCACGCCAACCTCAACTACCTGACGCCCTTTATCTACATGTTCATGAGCGTGCTGCTCGTGCTGTTCGCGAGCACGCTCTACCTGGACATCGTGCACCCCATCGCGAACCCCTTCCAGTAGGGCCGCTCGGCGGGGTCGCTGCGCACGGCAGAATGGGTACGTGGACGTCACCGCCAGTTCCCTGAGCCCCCGTCGGCGTACGCGCCAGATCGCGGTGGGCACCGTCAAGGTGGGGGGTGACGCGCCGATCTCGGTGCAGTCAGTGACCACCACCAAGACCGCCGACGTCGAGGGCACGCTCCAACAGATCTACGCGCTCGCCGCTCACGGTGCGGACATCGTGCGCTGCACCTGTAACGAACAGGCCGCCGCCGAGGGTCTCGCCCAGATCGTGCCGCGCTCGCCGGTGCCCATCGTGGCGGACATCCATTTCCACGTCGAGATGGCCCTCGCCGCGCTCGAAGCCGGCGTGAACGGTTTGCGTCTCAACCCGGGCAACCTGCGAAAGCCCGAGGAGATCAAACTCGTCGCCGCCGAAGCCAAGGACCGCGGCGTGCCGATTCGCATTGGCGTGAACGCGGGCAGCCTGCACCCCGACCTCTACGAGCGCTTCGGAGGCGCGACGCCCGAGGCGCTCGTTGAATCGGCGCGCGTCGAACTCAGCTACTTCCAAGAGGTGGGCTTTGACGACGTGAAAATCTCGGTCAAGGCCAGCTCGGTCGCCACCATGATCGCCGCGTACCGACTCGCCGCCGAGACCTTCGACCATCCCTTGCACCTGGGGGTGACCGAGGCGGGACCTCTGCCGGGAGGCCTCTTGAAGGGCACCGCGGGGATCGCGACGCTGCTCGCCGAGGGTATCGGCGACACGTTGCGCTACTCGCTCACCGCCGATCCCGTCGAAGAGGCGCGCGCCGGTCGTCAACTCCTCGAGGCACTCGGACTTCGCGAGCGCAAGGGTCTGGACCTCATTGCGTGTCCGAGCTGCGGGCGCGCCGAGGTGGACGTCATCAAGATCGCCAACGAGGCCCAAGCGGCACTCGCCGAACTCAACCTGCCCATCCAGGTCGCGGTGATGGGCTGCGTGGTCAATGGACCGGGCGAGGCGCGCCACGCAGACCTGGGCATCGCCGCGGGCAAGAAGCGTGGACACCTCTTCATCCAGGGACAGATCGTGCGCGTCGTGCCCGAGGACGAGATGGTCGCCGCACTCGTGGACGAGGCGAAGAAGATCGCCGCCGAGGGCGTCGAGGCGCGACTTCGCGCCAAGGACGCCGGGGCCGAGGCCGAGGCTGCGGCGGACCGCGCGTTGCTGCTCGACGACAAGGGCACTGACGCAAATCGTGCCGCCGAGCGCATCGAGAGGATTCGTCACCGCACGGGCCACTAGGACGCCTTGGGTAGGCTTAACCCACCCAGTTAAGGAGCGCCGTGGCGTCAAAAAGTGTCCTCACCCCACAGTCCGAGGACTTCCCACGCTGGTACCAGGACGTGGTCGCCAAGGCCGAGATGGCCGACAACGGGCCCGTGCGCGGCACGATGGTCATACGTCCCTACGGCTACGCCATCTGGGAGCGCATGCAGCGTGAGATCGACGACCGGATCAAGCTCGCCGGCGCCCAGAACGCCTATTTCCCCCTGTTCATCCCCGAGAGCTACCTCTCGCGAGAGGCCGAGCACGTCGAGGGATTCAGTCCAGAACTCGCGGTCGTCACGCACGCGGGCGGCGAGGAACTCGCCGAACCGATCGTGGTGCGCCCGACCTCCGAGACGGTGATCGGTGAGTTCATGGCCAAGTGGATCCAGAGCTACCGCGACCTGCCGCTGTTGCTCAACCAGTGGGCCAACGTGGTGCGCTGGGAACTGCGTCCGCGCTTGTTCCTTCGCTCCTCGGAATTCTTGTGGCAGGAAGGCCACACCGCACACGCCACGCGCGAGGACGCCCAGGCCTACGCGAACAAGATCCACCTCGAGGTCTATAACGATTTCTTGAACGAGGTGCTCGCGGTGCCGACCTTCCTCGGCATCAAGCCCCCACGCGAACGCTTCGCGGGTGCGATCAACACGCTCACCTGTGAGGGGATGATGCGCGACGGCAAAGCGCTGCAGATGGCGACCAGCCACGAACTCGGACAGAACTTCGCCAAGGCTTTCGAGATCTACTACCAGAGCGAAGAGGGCCAGGCCGAGCTCTGCTACACGACGTCCTGGGGTTCGTCGACTCGACTGGTGGGCGGGCTCATCATGGCTCACGGCGACGACCAGGGTCTCCTGGTGCCGCCACGATTGGCGCCCACCCAGGTCGTGATCATCGCGGTGCGCGACGAGTCCGAGGTGAACGAGGCGTGCGAACGGCTCCATAACCAACTGGTCGCCGCGGGCGTGCGTTCGACCCTCGACCGAGGTCGCGGGTCCTTTGGCCGACGCGTCACCGACTGGGAGATCAAGGGCGTGCCGCTGCGCGTTGAAGTGGGTCCGCGCGACCTCGCCCAGGGAGTGCTCAGCGTCACGCGCCGTGACAATGCACAGAAGTTGACCTGGCGTCTCGACAACGTCGCCGCTGAGGCGACGAGCACCCTCGAGACGATCCAGCGCGACCTCTACTCGCGCGCGCTCGAGTGGCGTGACGTCAACACCCTGGACGTGGCCTCGGTCGTCGAGGCCATTGACGTCGCCCAGACCGGTTTCGCCAAGCTGTCCTGGGACCTGGTGGGGGCCAGTGAAGAGGCCCAGATGAACAACGAGGCGGTCACCGTGCGCTGCCTGCAGCGAGCGGATGGCTCGATTCCCGAGAGCGAGCTCGAGAACGACCTGTTGTGCATCGTGGCCAAGTCGTACTGATTTCTGGCGGGGTTTCGACCAAAACACGGGCCTGATGGTCCCCGCGGGCGGTCGCGCCCTTTGTGAAAGTCCCTTAAAACTGCTACAATTTCCTTCGACAGTCCGCAAAGGACGTTTGGACTCGTTTAAGCGCGGGCCTCGGGCCCGCGCTTTCTCATTGTCCGGCGTGTCTAGGGACACAGAGAGGAGCGTGATGGCCATGGATTTTGAGACACCGCTCCGCTCGCTCCTATCTCCTCTCGGTCTTGACCTCTACGACGTCGAATTCGAGCGCGGGAGCCTCAACGTCATCGTCACCAAACACGGTGGCGTGGACCTCGAATCGCTGACCAAGGCCAATCGGACGATCTCGGAGTGGCTCGACGCCAACGACCCGATCCCGGGCCGATTCACCCTTGACGTGTCCAGTCCCGGTCTCGAGCGTCGTCTTCGCACTCCCGAACACTTCACGTCGGCCATTGGCGAGGTCGCCACGCTGCGCGAACTGCGCAAGGACGCGCCCACGCGCCGCCTCGAGGGCACCGTTCTCGCCGCGGACGCGACCTCGGTGACCTTGCACGACCACGAACACGGTGACGTCACCGTCTCACTTGATTCCATCGAACGCGCCCGCACGGTCTTCGCGTGGGGTGGCGAGGCCAAGCCTTCGCCCTCACGGGGTAAGGCCAACTCGTCGTCGGGCAGGAAAGGCTAACCATGGCGAATTTCGAATTCCTTGAAGCGCTCGGACAAATCGCTCGTGACCAGAACATCGACGAGGGCGAGTTACTGATCGCGCTCGCCAACGCCCTGCTCGCCGCCTACAAGCGCCGTCCCGACTCCGCCGAGGACGCCGAGGTGGAGATCAATCCCGAGACCGGTGAGATCAAGGTGTGGGGCCTCGAGCTCGACCTCGAGGGCAACGTCACGCGCGAGTGGGACGCGACGCCCGAGGACTTTGGTCGCATCGCCGCCCAGACCGCCAAGCAGGTGCTGATGCAACTCATCCGCGACATCCAGCGTCGCCAGATGTACGAGGAGTTCGCGAACCGCGAGGGCGACATCGTCTCGGGCACCGTCCAGCAGAACGACAACCGCTACACGTTGCTCGACCTGGGTCGCGTCGAAGCACTACTGCCCCAGGCCGAACAGATCGCCTTCGAGCGTTACGAGCACGGCGCGCGCATCAAGGTCTACATCGTCGAGGTTCGAAAGACCAACAAAGGTCCCCAGATCGTCGTCAGTCGCACGCATCCCGCGCTCGTCGCCAAACTCTTCGAGATCGAAGTCCCCGAGATCGCCAACGGCATCGTCGAGATCAAGGCCCTGGCTCGCGAACCCGGTCACCGCAGCAAGATCGCTGTCGCGTCCAACGACCAGATGGTCGACCCCGTTGGCGCCTGCGTCGGCGCTCGCGGGAGCCGGGTGCGCAACATCACCAACGAACTACGTAGTGAGCGAATCGACGTCGTGCCCTATAGCGACGACCCGGTCGCGTTCATCCAAGCGGCACTGCAGCCAGCGCGTGTTCGCGAGGTGCAACTCAACGAAGAAGAGGGCATCGCCACCGTGATCGTGCACGACCAGCAGCTCTCGCTCGCCATTGGCAAAGAGGGCCAGAATGCCCGTCTGGCGGCGCGCCTCACGGGATGGCGCATCGACATCCGCTCGGAGAACGAGGGCGAAGAGCAAGAGGTCGTCGAAGAGGTCTGGACTGAGGGCGACGTCGTGGTCGACGAGAAGGTCGTGCTCGTCGAGGCGAAGGACCATTCTGAAGTGCTCGTCGAGGACGTCGTGGTCAGCGACGCCGAGGGCGGTTCCGAGGAGATCGTCGTCGTGGAGGAACTCGACGAGACGCCGGTAACGGAGGAAGAGGCATAGCGCCGCTTCGCACGTGTGTCGTGTGCCGATCAAGGCGCGACGACCACGAGTTGGTCCGTGCCGGGCGAGACCGTGACCGTCAGTGGTACCTCGGTCGAGGAGTGGGGCGAGGAGTGTGGTGGTGTGCGGACACCGAATGTGGCATGGCACTGCAGAGCAGCCAGTTGGCTCGTTCGCTGCGGACAGCGGTGAGCGATGACGACGCGGTGGCGCTGCGAGAAGTATGGAAGGCCGGTAAAAGGCTGAAGTTGTGAAAGAATACGTAACTGTGTTCGTCGGAAGTACGGACACTTGAATTAAGGGAACGTTTTGGCGCAAAAGAAGATCCGGGTGCACGAGCTCTCCAAAGAGCTCGGTATGACGAGCAAAGAGTTGCTGGGGCTCGCCCAAAAACTGGGCATTGGTGCCTCCAGCCCTTCGGCCTCGATCGAAGACGCCCAGGCGGACCGCATCCGTCGCCGGGCCGACGCGGACGGTCTGCGTCGCGAGGTCCAGCCCGAAGAGGCCACCAAGGCCACCAAGGCGGTCAAGGCGGTCAAGGAGACCGCGCCGACCAAGCCGGTCGCGAGTGACGCGCCAGTCGTCGCGCCCGAGTCCACCAAGACGCCCGCTGCTCCTCGTGCGCCGCGCGTCAGTGCCCCCGCGAGTACCGCGATGCCCAGTGCGCCCTCGCCCGAACCAACGACCGTGACCGAACCCGCCCCCGAGGCGCCCAAGGTGGTGCGCAGTCGAGCCGCCGTGCCCAAGCCCGCGCCGACTCGCGCTGCTTCGCCCGACGGACCCACCACGATTCGCCCGACCCAACGTGGGGCGGGCGGCGACGGCGAGGGCGGCGCGTCGACGCGCCCGCCGCTCAGCGCGACTGGTCGACCGATCCCACCGCCGCCGGGTCGACCGTTAAGTTCCTCGGGACGCCCCATTCCTCCTCCGCCCGGTGCCCGACGTCCGATGTCGCCCGGTGGACCGAGTCGGGCACCCGGTGCCACCGGCTCGCGCCCCATGAGCGCTCGTCCCTCTTCGGGTCCGCCGCGAACCGGCGGACCGTCGCGTCCCGGCGGCGCGTCCACGGGATTCGGCGGACCGCGAACGGGTGCGCCCACGACGGGTGCGCCCTCTGGTCCCGGGCGCGGTGCACCCTCGGGTCGCGGTACAGGTGGTCCGAGGGGATCCCAGCGCAAGACCACAAGACGACGACGCCGCAACGTCGAAGAGCTCGAGCCGACCCAGATGACCACCTGGCAGCCCAGTAGCGCCCCGGTGCCCGACGGCGAGATCATCATCGAGCGCGGTTCGACCGCCAAGGACGTCGGGCCCAAGCTCAACCGCAGTGCCGCGGACATCATCCGTTTCCTCTTCCTCCAGGGCGAGATCGTCACGGCGGTCCAGGGACTCAGCGACGACATGATCGAGCTCTACGCCGCCGAAGTCGGTGCGGCGGTGCGACTCGTCGACCCGGGTGAACAACAAGAGGCCGCCCTCCTGGCCAAGTTCTTTGACGAGGACGATCAGGACGACGAGATTGCGGCCGAACCACGTCCCCCGATCGTGACCGTCATGGGACACGTCGACCACGGCAAGACCCTGCTGCTCGACAAGATTCGAAAGACCAACGTCGTCGCGGGCGAGGCGGGTGGGATCACCCAACACATCGGCGCGTATCGCGTGATGTGGAAGGGCCGGGCCATTGCCTTCCTCGACACGCCCGGTCACGAAGCCTTCACCGCGATGCGCGCGCGTGGCGCCAACGTGACCGACATCGTGATCCTGGTGGTCGCCGCCGATGACGGCGTGATGCCGCAAACGGTCGAGGCGATCAATCACGCCAAGTCCGCCGGCGTCCCGCTGATCGTCGCGGTGAACAAGATGGACAAGGCCGACGCCAACCCCGACCGCATCCTCCAGCAGATCAGCGACCACGGACTCGTACCCGAGAAGTGGGGCGGGGATACCATCGTCGTCGAGATCTCCGCGTTGCAGGGCACGGGCATCGACGAACTGCTCGAGCAGGTGTTGCTGGTCGCAGAAGTCGCCGAGCTGACCGCTCGCCCGACGGGTCGTGCGGTGGGCACGGTGCTCGAGGCGAACCTCGAAGTGGGCCGCGGACCCGTCGCGACGGTGATGATCCAAAAGGGCCTGCTGCAGGTCGGCGACCCCGTGGTGGCGGGTGCCGCCTTCGGCAAGGTCAAGGCGCTGATCGACGATCAGGGCAAGCAGATCAAGAGCGCCGGACCCTCGACGCCGGTCCAGATCCTCGGCTTCAGCGAGCCACCCTTCGCCGGTGACGAGATGCGCGTCGCCCACGACCTCGCCCACGCGCGCTCCCTCGCCGAGGCGCGCGCGCACCGCGCGCGGCTCATTGGTCACCAGCCAGTCGCCTCGGCGAGTGGCGCTCGACTCGAAGACCTCTTCGAGCAGATCCAGCGCGGCGAGACCGCCACGCTCAACGTGGTGCTGAAGGCCGACGTCCAGGGCTCACTCGAGGCGTGCACCGAATCACTGCGCAAGCTCGAGCGCGACGACGTCAAACTCGTCATCGTGCACCGCGGCGTGGGTGGTATCACCGAGAACGACGTGCAACTGGCCAAGGCTTCAAACGCCACGATCATCGGTTTCAACGTGCGCCCCGACAAGCGCAGCCGCGAGCTCGCCGAGGCCGAAGGCGTCGAGGTTCGTACCTACGAGATCATCTACAAGCTGATCGAGGAGATCGAGGCCGCGATGCTCGGACTGCTGTCGCCGGTCTTCGAGGAGATCGTCACCGGCGAGGCCGAGGTGCGCGAGGTCTTTCGGGTACCCAAGATCGGCGCGATCGCGGGCTGCTTCGTGCGCGATGGCGTCATCACTCGTGGATCGAAGGTTCGATTCCTTCGCGAGGGCACCATCATCTGGAAGGGCTCGATCACGTCGCTTCGTCGCTTCAAGGACGACGCGCGTGAGGTGCAGGCCGGCTTCGAGTGCGGTATCGGGCTCTCCGACTACCAGGACTTGAAGGAAGGCGACGTCATTGAGACCTTCGAAGAGCGCGAGATTCCTCGAACGGCCTAGGTCATGGCCCACTCGACTGGCGGTCGCCATCCCTATCCTCGCAGTGCGAGGGTGAATCAGATTCTTCGCGAAGTGATCTCCGATGAGTTGCTGCGCATCTCTGACGTCGACGAGCGGCTCGGGCTGCTCACGGTTACCGGCGTGGAGACGACCCCGGACATGCGCCAAGCGATGGTGTACCTCGATTCGTTGAGCGAGGACTCGCGTGTCGCGCTCGAAGAGCGCCGCGCGCAGCTCCAGGGTGCGGTGAACGCGCAGACCCGTCTTAAGCGCACGCCCAAGTTGTCCTTCATGGCCGACCCGGCCGTCGCGAGCGGGACGGCCGTCGAGGAAATCTTGCGCCGGCAGCGACATGACGACGAGTAACGGTCTGCTGCTCATCGACAAGCCCCAGGGCATCACGAGTCACGACGTCGTCGCTCGAGTGCGCCTGGAGCTCAGCGAACGCCGCGTCGGGCACGCGGGCACGCTCGATCCGATGGCCACGGGCCTGCTCGTGTTGGCGGTGGGTCCTTCGACGCGCCTGCTGCGCTTCGCCCAGGGCGAGACCAAGCGCTACAGCGGTACCGTCACCTTCGGGGTCGCCACCGACTCGCTCGACGCCGATGGACAGGTGCTCGAGCGGCGTGCGGTACCGACCCTGAGTGCTCACGACGTGAGCGAGGCCGCGAGTGCGATGCTCGGGGCTCAGCGTCAGACTCCGCCGATGGTCTCGGCGCTCAAGGTCGGTGGGCGCCGGCTCCACGCGCTCGCGCGCGAGGGCCTCGAGGTCGAACGCGTTGCGCGCGACATCACGATCGGCGAGTTCAGCCTTCGTGCCACCGAGGTGCCCGAGGTGTGGGAATTCGACGTCACGTGCTCGGTGGGTACCTACGTGCGGGTGCTGCTGAGCGATCTCGCCAATCGCCTGGGCACGCTGGGCCACCTCTCGTCCCTTCGTCGTCTCGCCAGTGGCGAGCACGACGTGAGCGACGCCCTGACACTGCTGGCGTTCAAGCAGGCGCTCGAAGTGGGCCAGGAGGTGTTGCAAAGTCCCCGTTTGTTCGTCACGGGACTCGAACACGTCGATCTCAGTGCCGACGAGGAACGGCGTATGCGCATGGGACAACACCTCGAACTGCCGGGGACCTACCAGGGTAGTGAGATCGCAGCGATTTCTGAGGACGCGAGTCTGATCGGCGTGTTGCGGCGTCGCGGCGAGAAGTGGAAGCCCGAGGTCGTGCTGACGAACGACACGGGCTCTGGGTCGCGCTAGGTTGTCGCCGATGCTTATCCTGCGCGATGGCGACTCTCCCGCGACTCACCCGAGCGCCGTGGCGATCGGTGTCTTTGACGGACTGCACGTCGGTCACCAGAAGATCATCGCGCGACTCGGCGAGATCGCGCGTCGACACAAAGCGCACGCGACCGTCGTTACCTTCGACCCCCATCCCGCGACCGTGCTGGCGCCCGAACGCGCGCCGTTGCTCATCAACTCGCTCGAACAGCGACTCGAGGGCTTGGAGCGACTCGGCGTCGAACGGGTTCGCGTCGTGAACTTTGACGAGGTGCTCGCACGCGAGAGCGCCTCGTCCTTCGTCGAACGCGTGCTGGTCGGCGAGCTCATGACGCGTCAGATCGTCGTGGGTGAGGACTTCCACTTCGGTCACGACCGCGAGGGTGACGTGGACCTCCTTGAAGCACTGGGCGAGCGGTATCACTTCGTGGTCCATCCCGCGCCGATCTTTGGCGAGGGGATTCGATGGAGTTCGACCTCGGTGCGCGAGTCGCTCCAGGTCGGTGATCTCGCCCTCGCGAACAAGATCCTCGGTCGTCCTTTCACGCTGCGCGCCAGCGTCGTGCACGGTGACGCGCGTGGACGGGAGCTCGGTTTTCCGACGGCGAATCTGCGGGTTTCGAGTCGTCACCTGGTGCCCGGCATCGGGATCTACGCGGGCGCCGCCAAGGTCGGGGGCCAGTGGTGGCCCGGGGCGATCTCGGTGGGCACGCGCCCTCAGTTCTATGACGATGGTTCGGTGCTCGTCGAGGTGTACGTGGCGGGATTTGGCGGCGATCTCTACGATTCGGTGCTCGACGTGGCGTTCTTGGAGCACCTGCGCGGCGAGATGGTCTACGAGGGCGTGGCGCAGCTGGTGCGCCAGATCGAGCGTGACGTCGAACAAACTGTTGCAATATTCGCTAAATTCTCGCCTTCAGCGAACATCCTGCTAGGATAGGTACTCGGTCAGCGACGCTGATCATGTGGGTCGTCAAGTGGGCGGCTCGCGCCAAGACCCCGACTCATAAGGCATGTACGTTATGGCTGAGAAGCAGCAGATCATCAAGGACTTTCAGGCTCACGCCACGGACACGGGTTCGCCCGAGGTCCAAATCGCGATCCTGACGGACCGGATCACGCACCTCACCGAGCACCTCAAGACCCATAAAGGCGATCATCACACCCGCCGTGGACTCATGAAGCTCATTGGCCAACGTCGCCGTCTGCTCGATTACGTGCAGCGCGGCAACGTCGAGCGTTACCGCACTTTGATCGGTCGACTCGGCATTCGTCGCTAGCCGATACGCGCGTCGAGCCTCGACGCGCACAACATATCCGAGGCCTCGGAGGCCAGTGGAGAACAGTCGCTCACGCGAAGGTTGCCCACTGGGATCCGGGCGGAGTGTTGCTACACACAAGGAGATTCCATGACTGACGCAATCCGCGTAAGTAGCCCAATCACGGGCACCGACAAGACTTTGAGTTTCGAAGCAGGTCACCTCGCACAACTCGCCGACGGAGCAGTACTGGCCCGCATCGGTGACACGATCCTGTTGGCGACCGTCGCCGCGTCGCGGGGCGTGCGCGAAGGCACCGACTTCTTCCCGCTCACCGTCGACATCGAAGAGCGCGCGTACGCCGCGGGAAAGATCCCCGGGGCGTTCTTTCGTCGCGAGGGCAAGTTGTCGGACCAGGCCATCTTGATCTGTCGACTCATCGACCGACCGCTGCGTCCTTCGTTCCCCAAGGGCTTTCGCAATGAGGTCCAGGTCGTCGGCACGATCTTCAGCGCCGACCAGGAGAACCCCCACGACATCCTCGCGATCAACGCCGCGTCCGCGGCCCTAATGATCTCGGGCATCCCCTTTGACGGACCCATCGGTGCGGTGCGCATGGCCTACACCACCGACGGGGAGTGGGTCCCGCACCCCACCTTCCAAGAGGGTGACGCCGCCACGTTCGAGCTCGTGGTCGCCGGGCGCGCCCTCAGCGACTCGGTCGAATCCGACGTCGCGATCATGATGGTCGAAGCCGGTGGCACCGAAGGCTCGTTCGTCAAGTACGCCGACGGGGCCCCGAAGGTGAGTGAGGAAGTCCTCGCCGCCGGTCTCGAAGCATCCAAGCTCTGGATCCGCGAGGCGATCAACCTGCAGCGCGAACTCGTCAAGGACTTCATCGCCGCTCGCGGTCCGATCAAGACCCTCGACTTCGTCGCCCAGCTCGACTACCACGACGACGTCTACGCGCGCGTCGAAGCCGTTGGCCTGTCACCGCTCACCGAGGCGAACAAGCTCACGACCAAGACCGCGCGCAACGACGCGCTCGACGCGGCGACCGCTTCGATCATCGAGCAGTTGTCGGGCGAGTTCGAAGGACGCAACAGCGAGATCAAGGCGGCCGTCAAGTCGCTCACCAAGAAGCTGGTGCGCCGACGCATCGTTGACGATGGGGTCCGCATCGACGGACGCGCCATCACCGACATCCGTCCGCTCTCGGCCGAACTGGACCTCTTTCCGATGACCCACGGCTCGGCGCTGTTCCAGCGCGGCGAGACCCAGGTCGTGAACGTGACCACACTGGGTATGCCGCGCATGAAGCAGCAGATCGACTCGATCACGCCCGACGAGTTTCGTCGCTACATGCACCACTACAACTTCCCGCCCTATTCGACGGGCGAGACCGGCCGCGTGGGTGCACCCAAGCGTCGCGAGGTCGGCCACGGCATGTTGGCCGAGCGCGCGCTCGTGCCGGTGCTGCCGAGCGAAGAGGAGTTCGCGTACACGCTGCGCGTCGTCTCTGACGTCATGCAGTCCAACGGCTCGACGTCCATGGCGTCGGTCTGTGGTTCGACGCTGTCGCTGATGGCGGCGGGCGTGCCGATCAAGGCGCCGGTCGCGGGCATCGCGATGGGCCTCGTCTACGACGAGGGCACGTACGTGACCCTGACCGACATCCTCGGAGCCGAGGACGCCTTTGGCGACATGGACTTCAAGGTGGCCGGTACGGCCGACGCGGTGACCGCACTCCAGCTCGACACCAAGATCGACGGGCTTCCCGCCGACGTTCTCGCCAAGGCCCTCCACCAGGCCAAGGAAGCGCGTCTGACGATCCTGAAACTCATCACCGAGACCATCCCCGAGCCTCGCAGCCACGTCGCAGACGTCGCGCCCAAGATCGTCTCGATGGAGATCCCGATCGACAAGATCGGTGAGGTCATCGGGCCCAAGGGCAAGGTCATCAACACCCTCCAGCAGGAGACCGGTGCGGATATCGCGGTTGACGACGACGGCGTCGTCGGCACCGTGACCATCGGAGCCAAGGACGGTCGCGCGGTCGAGGAAGCTCGCCGTCGGATCGCCTTGATCCTTGATCCCCCCACGCCCGAAGTCGGCGCGACCTACCCGGGACGCGTGGTGAACATCGCCAAGTTCGGCGCCTTCATCAGCATCATGCCGGGTCGTGACGGGCTGTTGCACATCTCCAAGATGTCGCCGCTCAACGGCGGCAAGCGTATTGGCCAGGTCGAAGACGTGGTTGAACTCGGCCAGGCGCTCGAGGTGAAGGTGGACGACATCGACCCCCAGGGCAAGGTGTCGCTCTCACTGGCCGGCGAGTACGCGGGCATGACCGACGACGACGCGCCCAGGTCACGACCTGACCGCAGTGAGCGCCCCGAACGTTCGGAACGTTCGGAGCGCTCGGGTTCGGGCGACCGACCACCGCGTGACCGCGGGGAACGCAGCGAGCGTCCCAGTCGCGACCGCGAGGGTGCGCCAGCCGCGAAGCCGAACTCCTCGTTCGAGGCGGCCTTTGAGGCCGAGCTCGCCGACGAGATCGGTGACCTTGGACCTGGCGGTCCGTCGTTCTCCGACGGCGACAGCGCTGGACGCCGTAGCCCGCGCCCGCGACGTCGCTAACTAGCACCGCCGTGCCATTCAGTCGGATCGACTGGGTGGCACGGCTTCGTGTTTCCTACCTAGCGTAAGAAGATGCAGATCAGGAGCCGCGCGTGAGGTTTCACTGGTTCCAGCGTCTATCGCGGTCTGATCGTTGGGCCCTGGCGCTGATCGTGGGACTGCCGATCGTTATTTTCACGTTGCCCGCGTTGCTGGGTTACCCCGCGATCTCCCAGGACAACTTGATCCAGAACTTTCCGTTGCGCGTGCTCGTAGGTCAACAGATCGACAGCGGGCACCTGCCACTGTTCGATCGACTCGCCGACTCGGGCACGCCGTTGCTCGGGGGCATGAACGCCGGCGCATTCTTTCCTTTGACCTGGCTCTTCGCGTTGCTGCCGGCACTGGTCTCGTGGGTGCTCAACATGATCGCGGTCTACGTGGGCGCGGCCCTGGGCGTGTTTGTCCTGTTGCGCTGGCACAAGCTCGGTACGCTCGCCAGTTGCGTGGCGGCGCTCGTCTACGCCTGGAGTGGCGGAATGATCGGCCAGATGGTGCACCTGGGCGTTATTCAGGGTTACGCCCTGCTGCCCTGGGCGCTGCTCGCGATGCTCACGTTGGCGGCGGCCCTGGGACGCACGAGTGACGCCGGCTGGAAGGTTCGACTCCTCGCCCTGGCCCCGAGCGTGCTGGGGCTAACCGCGCTGTGGGGGCTCGCGGACCTCACCGGTGAGCCGCGCGCGATCGCCGAAATGCAACTGGTCCTGATCATCGTGGTGCCCGTGGTGCTGTTCGTGCGCACGAACTGGCAACCCGTCAACTGGCGTGACCGCGTGCTCTACGTGGCGGGCGTGGCGCTCAGTGTTGTCTGGGGCGCGATCATCGGCCTGGGGCAGTTGTTGCCGGGACTGTCCTTCATCAACCAGTCACAGCGCACCGATCTCACGTACCAGTGGTTCGGGGCCGGCTCACTCTACGTGAAGTGGACCAGCCTGCTCTTCGTGCCCGACCTCTTTGGCGGCAACGGGCTCTTGCACCAGCCGAGCTATTTCGTGAACTACAACTTGCCCGAGGTGACCGGCTACGTGGGCGTGCTCGCACTCGTCGCCTTCTTCGCGTTCCTCACCCGGCTCACGCGACGCGGCTGGCGCGCAGAGGACCGACCGTGGACGCTCTACGTGTTGCTGATCGTCGTGGGTCTGTTCGCGACGTGGGGTAGCTACACGCCCCTCGGGCATCTCTTTCGCGCCATCCCGCTCTTTGGCAGTACGCGCCTCCAGAGTCGCAGCATCATCTTGGTCGACCTGGGACTCGTCGTGTTCCTCGGTTGGTTCGTCCAGAAGTTAGTGGACAAGGACTTCGTGGGCGCGGGGCTTCGCACCTGGCGCAAGTGGGTAACGCTCGCGCCCGCGATGCTCACCGCCCTGCTCGCGTTCTTCATGCTGTTCTTCGGCAACGACATCGTCCAGTGGATGACGAGTACGACGACGCCGGTGTATCTGGCGAGTTACGAGCGCCCCACGTTGGTGGTGCACCTGGTCCTCGCGTTGGCGCTGCTGGCAGCCCTGACGTGGGGGATCGGACGGCGACGACTCGCGCACGCGCTGTGCGGGCTGGTGGCCCTTGACGTCGTGATCTTCGCGTTGTTCTGCGGTGAGGGTTTCCTGGCGGGTCGAGTGAACGTCGAGCCGTCGCGTGCCTACGCGCTGACGGCGATCGATCCGGTGGGCCGCTACGCGTTGGTGGACCCCTCGGGCATCAATCACTACACCTTCGAGGACCTTGGTGCGGCGAACCTGAACGTGTTCACCAAACTGGCGAGCGTCCAGGGCTACGGGTCGCTGATCGACGAGCTCTACGGCAACGTGACCCAGACTCACCCGCTCTTCGGGCTTGATGGTTGTCAGTTGGCCCGTGGCGTCTACCACCAGTTGCAATTGTCGACGGTGATCGTGCCGATGAACAAACTGACGACGCGGGTGCGACCAGGGATCACCACGCCGCCCCAGTGCGTGCAGCCCCACGACGAGGCCTCGATCGTTCGCTACTTTGGTGAACGCCTCGCGGTGCGCTCGATCACGGTCCAAGGGCTGAGTGGCCAACTCGCGTCCGCGAGTCCCATGACCGCTCAGCTCTTGAACGCGAAGGGCCGGCCCGAGGGCCCAGCGATCACGATGCCCGAGGGGACGAGCGTCACGTTCGACTTCTCGAGCCAGCACGAAATCGCCACCGGCGTGCTCGTGTCCTCGCCCAGCGGGATCCTCACCGAATCGGTCGCGGTGAAGCAGAACGTCAAGCCGTTCGTCTCCTACGACCTGAACACCCAGTTCCAACAGGCGCTCTCGTCTTCGGCGTGGTACTACGTGGACACCGTGGGCACGCTCACGTATTTCAGAGCGACCTCGGTGCGAGCGAGCGCGTGGCTGGGCACGCACGCCGCGACCTCGCGGATCAAGAAGATCGTTGACGCGACCTGGGGCGATTCGTGGATCACCGTCGCGGCGACCCACCCCACCGTCCTGAAGCGATCCATGGAATGGATCCCGGGCTGGCACGCCACTGCGGTGAACGTCTCGTCGGGTCGCGTGGAGACTTTGCACGTCGTGCGCTCGGGACTCATCCAACAGGTGATCGTGCCGCCGGGCACGTGGAGGGTCCACTTCCACTACCACGCGCCCTACATCGACGTCGGTCTGCTCGGGTCGGTCGGGGGCACGCTCGTACTGCTCGGCGCTTGGTACTACGTGCGCGCCTGGGTGCCGCGAAGACGAAAGGATAAGGTGAGCGCATGAAACGCTTGGTCATCGTGGGCGGCGCTGGTCGCATGGGTCAGGCCCTCGCGAGCGGACTGGGCGCCATGGCGGACTTCAAGGTCACGGCACTCATTGACGTACGCGAGCCCGCCGCACTGTACGGCGCCACCTACGCGAAGGCACTGAGCGACAACGACGGCCTAGGCGTGGACGTCGTGATCGACTTCTCCGCGCCCGAGAGCGTCGTGGCGTCCGCGCACTGGTGTGCGACGCACAAGGTAGGACTCGTCGTCGGTACGACTGGTCTCAGCGCCGAACAGCGCAGCGCCGTCGATGAAGCGAGCACCAAGACCGGCGTGGTGATGGCGTCGAACTTCGCCATCGGTGCCGTGCTCTCCGAGCGTTTCGCCGCGATGGCCGCGCCGTACTTCGATCGGGTCGAAATCATTGAACTGCACCACGACAAGAAGGCCGATGCCCCGTCGGGAACGTCGCTCGCCGCGGCGCGCGCGATCAGTGACGCGCGAAAGGACGCCGGGCTTCCCGCGTTGGTCGATCCCACGACCCGTCAGACGGTCTCGGGCGCGCGCGGTGCCGACGTCGGTGAGGGAATCAAGGTGCACTCGGTGCGATTGCCTGGTCTCGTCGCGCACCAGGAGATCCTCTTCGGGGGACCAGGTGAGGGACTCACCATTCGACACGACTCGTTCGACCGGACGAGCTTTATCCACGGCGTCGCCCTCGCCGCGCGCGCGGTCAATTCGACGCCAAAGCTGACGATCGGCATCGATTCGTTCATTCCCTAGGGAATTGTGAGTCCAAGAAGAAGGATTCGCACGGATCGGTAGTAACTTCGTTCTATGGGATCGACGAGATTTGGCACAGTGTTAACCGCCATGGTGACACCGTTCTCGCCCGAGGGCTCCATCGATTTTGACGTCGCGGCCTCGCTCGCGAGATTCCTGGTGGACCAGGGTACCGACGGACTGGTGGTCGCGGGTTCGACCGGCGAAGGCTCTGCCCTGAGTGACGACGAGAAGCTCGATCTGTTCAGCTGTGTCGCCCAGGCGGTCACCGTGCCGGTGTTGGCGGGTTCAACTTCGGCCAACACCGCCCAGTCGGTGTCGCTCACGGGGCGGGTGAAGGGCACCGGCGTGGCGGGCGTGCTCGCGACGACGCCCGCGTACTCGCGTCCGAGCCAGCGTGGGATCGCTGGACACTTCGCCGCGATCGCCCAGAGCACGGCGCTGCCGATCATGCTCTACGACATTCCCTCGCGCACCGGACGCAAAGTGGCGAGCGCCACGACGATCGAACTGGTGAGGACCACGCCGAACATCGTGGCGCTGAAGGACGCGTCGGGCGACCTCGCGAGTGCCGCGCACACCAAGGCCGTGCTCGGCGAGGACCTCGACCTCTACAGCGGTGACGACAGTCTGCTCTTGCCGTTCCTGTCGATCGGTGGCGTCGGCATTGTCTCAGTGGCGGCCCACTGGGCGAGCCCCGAGTTCTCGAGTCTGGTGCGCGCGGTGGAGAAGGGTGACTGGCTCAAGGCCCAGATGTACAACGAGCGTCTCGCTGCGAGCTGCGCCTTCGAGAGCACCGAGACCTACCCCAACCCGATGCCCACCAAGGCCGCGCTGCGCGCGCTTGGTTTTGCCGTTGGCCAGTGTCGTCTGCCGCTCGGCGACGCCGACGAGGCCCTCGACGTCGCCGCGAACGACGTGGTCTCGTCGCTGCAGGCTCAACGTGGCTAAGGACACGATTCGTGTCACGTTTCTAGGTGGTCTGGGCGAGATTGGTCGAAACTGCCTCGCCCTCGAACAAGACGGACGCATCGTCGTGGTGGACGCGGGACTCATGTTCCCCGAACCGACCATGTACGGCGTGGACATCATCCTGCCCGACTTTCGCTGGTTGATCGAGCGTCGCGACCGCGTCGACGGGATCGTGCTCACCCACGGGCACGAGGACCACACCGGCGCGTTGCGCTACCTCGTCAAGGACGTCAACGTCCCGATCTACGGCTCGGCGCTGACCCTCGGTTTCGCGCGTCACCGACTCACCGAGGCCAAGGTCGCCAAGGACCTCGAGTTCATCGAGGTCCAGGACCACGAACGGCGTAAGATCGGCCCCTTCGAGGTCGAGTTCATCCCTGTGACGCATTCGGTGCCGAGCGCGCACGCCCTCGCGTTTCACACCAAGGTCGGCATCGTCGTGCATTCGGGTGACTTCAAGCTCGACCTGACGCCTATCGACAATCGCCGAACCGACGTGTCGCGACTGGCCGCGATAGGCGACGAGGGCGTGGCGCTGCTGCTGTGCGATTCGACGAACGCCGAGGAACCGGGTTTCACTGCCTCGGAGCGTTCAGTCGGTGGCGCCCTTCGTCGATTGTTCCTCGAACGACCCGAACGCAGAATGGTCGTGGCGTGCTTCGCCAGTCACATCCACCGGGTCCAGCAGATCATCAACGTGGCGCTCGAGCAGAAACGGAAGATTGTCCTGATGGGCCGGTCCATGGAAGCGAACGTGAAGCTCGCGAGGAAACTCAATCTCCTGCACGTAAACACCGCGGACCTGGTTGACGTGGAGAACATCGATCGCTTCAGCCCCGGTGAGATCTGCGTCATTTGCACGGGCAGCCAGGGCGAACCGCTCGCGGCGCTCTCCAAACTCTCGCGAGGCGACGCGCGCTTCATGAAAGTGGGACCCGACGACACGGTGATCCTCAGTTCGCACCCGATTCCGGGCAACGAGTGGTCGGTCGGACGAGTGATTGACGACCTGCATCGCGCGGGCACCGAAGTCATCCATTCGGGTAACGAACCGGTGCACGCCTCGGGTCACGCGCGCCAGGGTGAACTTCGCACGTTCCATCAACTGGTGCGCCCGCGCAACTTCGTTCCCGTGCACGGCGAATACCGTCACATGGTCCATCACGCCGATCTGGCGCTCACGATGGGACTGAAGAACAATCACGTGTTGATTTGCGAGGACGGCGACCAGGTCGAGGTCAGCGCGACGGGCATCAAGAGGTCCGGACAGGTGCCGGCGGGTTTTCACTACATCGACGGAAGCGCGGGCGACTTGGACGAACGTCCACTCGAGGAGCGTCGGATGCTCGCCGAGTACGGCCTCCTGCTCATCTCGGGGGGCATTGACAAGGATCGCGGCATCATCGTCGACGGGATCAAGATCACCACGCGCGGCTGGTTCGAGGGCGAGCACGACCAGTCGCTGCTCGAGCTGGTCGCGAGTAACGTGCGCGAATCGATCGACGTTGCCTTGCGCGACGGTGAGCGCGATCCCGTAGCGCTCAACAAGGTCGCCCAACGAACCGCGGGCCGTCTGCTCGGCCAGAAGTACCGTCGCCAGCCCGTGCTGCTCGCCGCGCTGGCGGTGTTCTAGAGGTCCTTCTCGGGTTCACCGTGTTCGGCGTTGTGGCGATCGGCGCGCCAGAACGCCTTGTGGCTCTGTTGCTCTTCGGTCATCCCTCGATCGCTCAGGGCGGCCCCCAGGGCGCGCACCACGTGGAACTCGCCAAAGAGGTAGGCGTGGCCCTCGTGGCTCGGCATCTCGAAGGCGGCGAGACCCCCGAGCAGTCCCGCCGGATCGTCGTAGGCGCGGCCGTCTCGTTCGACGAAGATGCCCGTGACGCCCAGGCCCTCGTCAAAGGGCGCGGTGAGCGCGTCGTTGATGTCGTCGACCTCGACGATGAAGATCGCTCGACCCGGTGTCTCGATGCTCTGGGCCATGCGGTAGAACGAGGCGAGGCCGCTGGTGTCGCCGATGAAGAGGTACCAGTCAGCGGCCGGATCGAGGGTGATCTTGCCGCGAGGCCCCACGAGGTCGACCTGGTCACCGGGTTTGGCAGCGCGCGCCCAGCGCGCACCGGCTCCTTCGTGGCTCGTGACGACCCAGAGGGTAACCAGACCTTGTTCCTCGTCGACCGAACGCACGCTGTAGCGACGTCGGACGTACTTGCCCTTGGCGTCAACGAGTCGAACCATGACGTCGTTGCCCGCAACCCCCGCGAGAGCCGGGTCGCCGTGCACGACCACCTCGTGTAGCGACACCCCGAGGGGAGTGGACGAGATCACCTCGAAGAGCCGGGCGTGAGCGTTGAGGCGCTTCGCGAGTTCGATAGACGTGGAATCGGGCGCGCTGAGCACGGGGCCAGCCTACTGATTGGCACGTTTATCGAACAAAGGTTCGGTAAGTTTGATGGTTGTGAGTCCTCCGCAGCACCAAAAGAAGTCGACGACCAAGTCGGCGTCGCGCGCGCCGGCGAGGAAGACCGCGCCCGGAGCCGCGCCGAGCGTGTGGCGGCGTCACGAGCGCGACCTGTGGATCGTGCTACTCGTCGTGGCGGGCCTGTTCTGCCTGCTGGCCGACGCCGAGGCCCTGGGTCCCGTGGGCCACGTCGTGCTCGACGCGTTCAAACTGGTCCTGGGCGTGGGGCGTTTGGTGCTGCCCGTGCTGTTCATTGGTTCGGCGGTCGCGCTGCTCTGGAACAAGATCGAGCTGGACCGCAACCGATTCATCTGGGGCATCGCGCTTTGCCTGGTCAGTATCTGCGGCATTGGTGACCTCGCCGGTGGGCGTCCCGGCCTGCACGCCGGGGTGAAACTGCTCGGACACGCCGGGGGGTGGCTCGGGGTCGTCGTAGGTGGTGGGCTGTATCGCACGATCGGTCTGGGCGGTGCGATCGTCGTGCTGGTCGCCCTATTAATAGTGGCGCTGATGGTGTTGACGGGATTCGGACTGCGGGCTCTCGGCGGGGCGACCGCGCGGTTCTTTCGCGTGACCTTCGGGGCGCTGGCGAAGTGGTGGACGGCACGACCGAAGGCCACCGCCGAGGACCGCGAGACGCCGCCCAAACGTGAGACGAGACCTCTCGACGCGCCAGCGCCGATGCAGCCCGACCCAGAACCCGCGGCGCCCGCGGCGCTTGACTCGGAGTTCTACGAGGGCGAGTACGCCGACGCGGACGAAACAGCGTCGTACGACGAAGGCGATTTCGTCGAGCCGGTCCCGGCGAGACCCGACGTGGTCTCCACGGCCCGGCCGACCGTGTTGGTGAGCGAATGGGTCCTGCCACCCCTGAGTCTCCTGCAACGAACCAAAGAGCAACGCCAAGACCGCGCGGCGGTCGAGGCCTCGGGCGCCGAACTGGTCGAAGCGCTCAGCGCCCACGGCGTCGAGACGATACTCGTGGGCTACACGGTGGGACCCACGGTCACGCGTTACGAACTCGAACTCGGGCCCGGCGTGAAGGTGTCGCGACTGACGTCACTCAACCGTGATATCGCCTACGCCATGGCGACGCCCGACGTGCGAATCCTCGCGCCCATTCCCGGACGATCGGCCATTGGGGTCGAGGTGCCCAATCGTCACCGCACGCTCGTCGCCCTGGGGGACCTGCTCTCGTCCGAGGAGGCGCTCGCCGCCGGACACCCGCTCGACGTGCCCATCGGGCGCGACATCGCCGGGCGTACCGTGGTGGTGAACCTCGGCGAGATGCCCCACGTGCTCATCTCGGGCGCCACTGGAGCGGGCAAGAGTTCGGGCATCAACTCGCTCATCACGTCACTGGTGATGCGCACGACACCCGAACAACTGCGCTTGTTGTTGGTCGACCCCAAGCGAGTCGAGATGGGCCAGTACAACGACCTGCCCCACCTGCTCGCCCCCGTCGTCGTCGACCCCAAGAAGGCGGCGAACATCCTCGCCTGGGCCGTCAAGGAGATGGAGCGCCGCTACGACTTGCTCGCCCAGAGTGGCGCGCGCGACATCACGAGCTATCAGCAGATGATCGCGCGTGGCGAGATCGAGCTCGAGCCCGGTACCCGCGAGCAGGTGGCCGGTGTGATCGAGCGGGTGACTGGGCTAGAGACCGAGCTCGACGAACCCACGGGTCCCGAGCAATTGCCCTACATCGTGATCGTCGTGGACGAGTTGAACGACCTGATGATGGTGGCCGCGCGCGACGTCGAGGAATCGGTCGTTCGCATTGCCCAGATGGCCCGCGCGGTGGGAATCCACCTGGTGCTCGCTACGCAGCGTCCGAGCGTGGACGTCATCACCGGCGTCATCAAGGCCAACATCCCCAGTCGAATGGCCTTCGCGGTCTCCTCGCTCGCCGACAGCCGCGTCATCTTGGACCAGGCGGGCGCCGAGCGGCTCATTGGCAAGGGCGACATGTTGCTCGTCACGGCCTCGAGCAACATCGCTCGTCGCTTGCAGTCGCCCTGGGTCTCGGAGGACGAGGTGCGTCGCGTGGTCGAATTCTGGCGGGCCCAAGGGGGGCGCCAGGAGACCGTCGTGGCCCTGGACGTGCCCGCTCACCACGCGGGATCGAACCACGTGGGCGACGACGACGACGAGATCCTGCGCCAGGCGCGCGACCTGGTGATCAGGCATCAGTCGGGTTCGACCTCGATGCTTCAGCGCAAGCTCCGAATCGGCTTCGCGAGGGCCGGGCGTATAATGGACCAACTCGAAGAGGAAGGTGTGGTCGCTGCTGGCGATGGTTCAAAGGCTCGAAAGGTGTTAATGACGCCAGAAGAGTACGGTCAGCAGTCTTCTCTCTAATCGGTGCCGGAGCGTACTTCTTACCCCAGTCCCGTCTCTCGCGGGCTCGCGGCTCGTCTCGTCGCGTTGGCGCTGGGATTCGCCGTCGCGGCGGCGTTGATCGTCGGGATCCAGCTGCCCCTGTTGCATCCTTTGGCGAGTACGAAGGTGAACGCGGTCGCTCGTGACCTGCAGGGCCCCAAGAACCCGATCGCCTGGCCAATCGTGGGCAGCGCGGCCCTCGTCGTCCCGTCACTCGGGGTCGAGCGTAGCTGGCACAACTCGGTCCAACCCATTGCGAGCCTCACCAAGTTGATGACCGCCTACGTGGTCCTCAGGCACTTGCCGCTCGTGGCGGGCGAGACTGGGCCGTGCGTCACGATCACGCCCGAGGACGTCACGGCCTACGAGGAATTGAAAGCCACCAACCAGTCCAGCGTGGCGGTGACGAGCGGTGAGTCGCTGTGCGAGATCGACCTGCTGAATGGGCTCCTGGTGCACTCGGCGAGCAATTACGCGGTCCTACTCGCCGACATGGTCGCGGGAAACGTCACGAGTTTTGTCGGGCTGATGAATCAAACGGCGGTGCAACTGGGCCTGACTGGCACGAACTACGCCGACGTTTCGGGATTCAGCAACGAGTCGGTCTCGACGGCGCTCGATCAAGGACGGCTCGCGGCAACCTTGATGAAGTCGCCGCTCGTACGCGACATCGTCGATCAGACGAGTGTGGTGTTGCCATTCGCTGGTACGGTGTACTCCTTCACGCCCGACGTGGGAATTGACAACGTCGTCGGCGTCAAGTCAGGTCGCACGGCCGCCGCGGGAGGTTGTGACGTGATGGCGATGACGTTCCTTGACGGCACGACCACCGAGGTGGCTTACGCCGTGGTGCTGGGTCAGCGCGGTGGGAACCTCTTGGGGCCCGCGGGGCAGGCAGCGCTCGCGCTCGAACAGTCGGCGACGACCCAAGTCCACGCGACGCTGCATCGCGGCACCGTGGTCGCTCGTATCGGGTGGGGGACCGATACGACGAAGGTCGTGGTGGCGCGTTCGGGCCGCTTTTCGTGGTGGGCGGCCAAGGGTGGCCTGCGCGCCCAGGTCCACGTGAACTCCTTTTCGAGCGGCATTCGCAAGGGTCAAGTGGTGGGCTACGTGAGCGTGGGGGTTCGCCACCCGCGCCGCCTCGCGCTCATCGCGAGCGACTCGGTAGCCCCGCCGTCGCTGTGGCAACGCCTACGCTGAACATCGTGCGATGTCGCGTTCCCGCCAGTTCGGCCAATCTCGGCCCCGGTTTCGACGTGCTGGCGGTCGCGCTGAACCTCTACGTTGAGGTGAGCCTCGAGCTGACTGAGGACTTCGCCATCTCGAGCGAAGGGTTCGGCGCGGGACTCTTCGACGACGAGCGCCATCTCGCCGCGGTGGTCGCCACGTCGGTGCTCGGTCATTCGAACTTCACGATGCACGTCAACTCGAACATCCCGCTTTCGCGAGGCCTCGGCTCGTCGGCGGCGCTCGCCCTGGCCGCCGGCGCCGTGGCGGGCGCCACGGACCCGCTCACCCTCGCGACCGAAGTCGACGGTCACGCGGAGAACGCCGCGGCGTCACTACTCGGTGGACTCGTTGCGGCGGGCGTGCGCGACGGGGGCGTCGTGGCCCGGCCGCTTCCCCTCGACCCGGCGTGGCGCTTCGTCGTCGTGATCCCCGACGTCGAACTCAAGACCGCCGACGCGCGTAACGTCCTGCCCGTTACGGTTCCCTTCGCCGACGCGGTATTCAACCTGAGTTCGCTGGGACTGCTCATCGCGGGCCTGGCGCGCCACGACCAGTTCGTGGCGTCCTCGATGGACGATGCGTTGCACCAGAACTACCGCATGGACCTCGTCAAGTTCGCGCGTCCGCTGCTCAGGACCCTGCGCGACGCGGGCGCACTCGGTTCGTGCTGGTCGGGCGCGGGCTCAACCATGCTCGGTCTCTCTCTCGCCGACACCGCCGAAGCCGTCGCGCACGCGGCGCGCCAGTTTCTCGAGGCTCACGGCGAACCGGGCAGCGTCCTCATCCTCGAGGCGGACCGCACCGGTCTCGTCATCCTGTAAGCCGTGACGACGCGTGACCCGAGAGACTCGGTGGTGGGTGCAGGACTCGTCTTCTTCGCGGCGCTGTTCATCCCGTGGTCGGCCGCATTGGTGCAACCAGCCTTCGGTCTGATCGGACCCGCGTCGGCGAGTTCGTGGCGGTTCCTGCTGGGTGCGGCCATGCTGTTGGTGATCGCCCGACCGAACTTGCGACGTTTCACGCGCGACCAGTGGATTGGGGCACTCGTCTTTGGCACGGCGGTGGCGTTCATGAACGTGGCGTTCTACGAGGCGATCGCGCGCATCCCACTGGGCAGCGCCGTCGTCATCGAGTTCTTGGGTCCCCTGCTGGTCGCCGCCTTGGGCAAACGGACGTGGCGTCATTTCGGTTTCGTGGTGATCGCCGCGCTCGGCGTGGTGGCGCTCTCGCACCCGGGTGGCGGGCTTACGCTTACCGGCGTGTTCTTCGCCCTCGTGGCGGGCGCGGGCTGGGCGACGTACCTCTTCGCTGCCCAGCGCGTCGGTGGTTCGACCAACGGGCTCGAGGGGCTCGCCGTCGGCGTCGCCGTCTCGGCGATCTGGTCGTTGCCGTTCACCATCTCGAGTACGCGCGTCGTCCTCGCGCACCCCTACGTGATCGGCCGACTGGCCCTGGTGGCGCTGATGGCCCTCGTGCTCGGCTTCGGCGCCGAGTTGTCGGCGCTTCGTCGTCTCAAGCCGTCCATCGTGGGCGTGCTGGTGGCCTTTGACCCGGCGATCGCGTTCGTGGTGGGTTGGCTCCTGCTGTCCCAGCGCGTGGGTGCGTGGGATTACGTGGGCGTGGCGTGCGTGGTGTTCGCGAGCATCGGCGTCACCCGCGATTCCTCCCGGGAGGTCCTCGAAGTCGCTCGGTAGGCTGGGGGGGTGGCGGCGCCAAAAACCTTCTCCATTCGCACCTTCGGCTGCCAGATGAACGAGCACGACTCGGAGCGACTGGCCGGTCTCCTGGTCGCCGACGGTCTCGTGCCCGCGACGAGCGACCAAGAAGCCGACGTGGTGGTGCTCAACACCTGCACCATTCGAGAGAACGCGGACCTCAAGCTCTACAGCGCCCTCGGGCACCTCAAGGTCTTGAAAGAGCAGCGTCCGGACCTGCAGATCGCGGTGGGCGGTTGCATGGCCCAAAAGGTAGGCGGCGCGATCCAGAAGCGAGCCTCGTGGGTCGACGTCGTCTTTGGCACCCACAATCTCGCCTCGGCGCCGGCGTTGCTTCGTCGCGCGCGCAGCGAAGGACCCCTCACCGAAGTGCTCGACGCGCCCGATCCCCAGGCCCATCTCGACATGGCGCCCGCCCTCTACGCCGTTCGCGAGAGTGCGTACGCCGCGTGGATCACCATCCAGACCGGGTGTGACAACACCTGCGCCTACTGCATCGTGCCCTCGGTGCGCGGTCGCGAGATCAGTCGACCGATGCCGGACCTGATCGACGAGGCGACCATGTTGGCCTCGTCGGGGGTGGTTGAACTCACCGTCCTGGGTCAGAACGTAAATTCCTACGGGCGCGACATCACCGGGCGCGGTCCGTTGTTCGCCGAGCTGCTGCGCGCCCTCGGCCGAGTCGACGGCATCGAGAGGATTCGTTTCACCAGTCCGCACCCCAAGGACCTGCGTCCCGAGACCATCGCCGCGATGGCTGAAACCCCGACGGTCTGTCCCCAGTTGCACCTGCCGCTCCAGCACGGTTCGAATCGCGTGCTGGCCGCGATGCGTCGCGGCTACACGCTCGAGCGCTACCTCGAGCGACTGACCAGGGCGCGCGAGGCGATCGACGACCTCGCGGTGACGACCGATTTGATTGTGGGTTTTCCCGGGGAGACCGACGCCGACTTCGAGGAGTTACTGGAAGCCGCGAGCGTCGCGCAGTTCGACTCCGCCTACACGTTCATCTTCTCCGCGCGCGAGGGCACGCGCGCGGCGAAGATGACCGGGCAGTTCATTGCCGAGGACGTCATAAAGGAACGTTTCGAGCGCCTGAAACAGGTCCTGGACCGCAGCGCGCTGCTCAAGCACGAGGCGCGCGTTGGACGTCTCGAAGAGACGCTCGTCGAGGGTCCCTCGCGACGCAACCCGGCGATGCTCTCGGGACGAACCCGTCAGGGAAAGTTGGTCCACTTCCCCCTGGGCGAGAACGTGCGGATGGGATCGCTCGTGAACGTTCGGGTGAACCACGGGGCTCCGTATCACTTGCTCGGCGAGATCGAGAGCGTGGTGCGCGCACCGCGCCACAAGACCCGTATTCCACTTCACGTCTCGTGATGAACCACGGCGGCCCGGCGGTCGCGCTCGTGGGCGCGACCGCCTCGGGCAAGTCCGCGCTCGCCCACCAGTTGGGCCTCGAGCAGCGCGACGTGGCGATACTGTGCGTGGACGCGATGACGGTCTATCGCGGCATGGATATCGGCACCGCCAAGCCCACGCTCGCCCAGCGCGACGAGGTGCGCTACGAGCTCCTGGACCTGGTCGAGCCGAGCGAGGAGTTCACGCTGTACGAGTTCCAGCAGGCGGCGCGCGCGAGCGCACGGGACGTCTGGCAGCTGGGCCAAGCGGTGCTCTACGTGGGCGGCACCGGACTCTACGGCCGGGCGGTACTGGATAACTTCGAGATTCCCCGTCAGTACCCCGAGGTGCGCGCGACCCTCGAGGAGCGTACGGATGACCTGCCAGCGCTCTACGAGGAGTTGCGGGTCCTCGACCCGCTCGCGGCAGAGCGCATGGAGCCCACCAACGAGCGGCGGATCCTGCGCGCGCTCGAGGTCACCGTTGGCAGCGGTCGACCGTTCTCCTCGTATGGTCCAGGATTACGAACCTACGGGCCCGTGCGGGTGATTCAGGTGGGACTTCGCGTCGACTTCGGGGTGCTCGATCAACGCATCGAGCAGCGTTTTCGCCAGTGGATGGACCAGGGACTGCTCGACGAGGTGCGCGTCCTCGCGAGTGCTTCGCGGGGCCTCAGCCGCACCGCTCGCCAGGCGGTGGGGTACCGTGAACTGCTTCGACACGTAGAAGATGACGTCGACCTCGAACAGTGCGTGCTCGACGCGATCACCCAGAGCAAGCGGCTCGCGCGCCGCCAGCGATCGTGGTTCTCACGCGACCCGCGAATCGAGTGGTTCGACGACGCGTCCCTTGTCGCAAAACGACTCGTCGAGGTTCTGAACTCTCCCGACGGGTTCGTGCGAGACTAGGGCGTAGTGACCCTTCGATCCCTTCAAAAATGGCACGGCGCTGGTAACGACTTCCTGGTCGACGTCGTCGAGTCCGGTGGTGGCACGTGGTGGAGCTCGCAGCGCGTCACGCGCGTGTGCCATCGCGCCCTGGGCGTGGGAGCGGACGGACTGCTGGTCGCCGTGCTCGACGAACAAGTCACCATGATCCTCTATAACGCCGACGGTAGCGTCGCCGAGATGTCGGGCAACGGGATCCGCTGTCTCGCGGCGGCGGTTCGTCGCGCCACCAAGGCCGACTGGGAACAACTCGAAGTCGCCACCGACGCCGGATTGCGCACGGTCACCCTCTCGATGCACGGCGACGACGGCTACGGCAGCGTCGCGATGGGCGAGGTGACCTTTCAAGACACCCTGCCAGGTTCGCTCGGGGTCGCCAACGTCGGCAACCCCCACGTCGTCGTGCGCGACGACCCTTCCTGGGATCAGGCAGCTCGTGAGCGCATCGCGTCGCCCCTCGCGGAGCGACTCGGCGGCGCGAACGTCGAATTCGTCACGGTGCTCGACGAGGGTCGGGCGCGCATTCGCGTGCTCGAGCGCGGCGTCGGATGGACGCTCGCCTGCGGCACGGGTTCGGTCGCCACCGCGGCGGTGCTGCATCGCGAGGGACTCGCGGGTACTGAGGTCACGATCGAGAACCCGGGTGGCGACCTGATGGTGAAACTCGACGAGGACGGCGCCCAACTCGCGGGTCCGGTTCAGTTCGTCGCCAACGTGGAGTGGCTCGACGCGTGACGTATATTCCCACCACCCTCATTGAACGCACGTTCCGCGAGAAGATCGTGCTTGTCGGCGTGCAGTTTCCCGGGAGCACCACTGAGGAACTCGAACGCCAACTCGACGAACTGGCGCTGCTCGTCGATACCGCTGGGGCCGACGTCGTTGCTCGGGTCGTGCAACGTCGAGACGCCCCCGACCCCGCCACATTCCTCGGTTCGGGCAAGGTGGACGAATTGCGCGAGATTTGTCTCGCGCTCGACTCGGACACGGTGGTCTTCGAGCACAACCTCTCGCCGGCCCAGCAGCGCAACCTGGAGAAGATTCTCGGGCGTACCGCGATCGACCGCACCGCGGTGATCCTGGACATCTTCGCCCAGAACGCGCGTACTCCTGAGGGCAAGGCCCAGGTCGAACTCGCGCTGCTGCAGTACCGGCTGCCGCGTCTGCGGCGCGCCAGTGGTTCGCTTTCCCAACAGGCCGGCGGCATCGGCACGAGGGGACCGGGCGAGACCCAGCTCGAAGTAGACCGGCGACGTCTGGTGCATCGGATCCACCACATTCGAAACGAGCTGAAGGACATCGACCGCACGCGCGGAGTCCAGCGTCAGGGTCGCGACCGGGGACGTCACCGCGAGGTGACCCTCGTCGGGTACACCAACGCGGGCAAGTCCTCGATGCTGAACGCGCTCACCGACGCCGACGTCGTCGCGGAGAACCGACTGTTCGTGACCCTCGATCCTCGAACACGCCAGCGTCAACTACCCGGCGGTGAGACGGTGCTGTTCACCGACACGGTGGGTTTCATCTCGAACCTCCCCCACGAACTCGTCGAGGCCTTCATGAGCACGCTCAAGTCGGTCCAGCTGGCCGACCTGCTCGTGCACGTGGTCGACGGTGCGAGTGACGACGCGGAACTGCAGATCAGTGCCGTGCGCGACGTGCTCAGTGAGATCGGCGCCGACCAAGTGCCCGAACTGCTGGTCTTTAACAAGGCCGACGTGCCTGGTTCGCGAGCGCGAGAACTGGCGGCGCTGCACGAGGGCAGCGTCTGGGTGTCCGCTCTTACGGGTGAGAACCTGGACGAGGTCATCGCCACCATCGGTGAGCGCCTGCGCACCTACGACCGGGTCGTCACCTTGAACCTGCCCCTGGACCGGGGCGACTTGATTGCGGCCGCGCACCGTGAGGGCGAGGTGATCGACACGTCGATCACCGATGAGGGCGTGGTCGTGCACGTCGTGTTGGACCCGGTGGGCGTGGCACGCTTCGAACCCTGGCGGGTGCCTGCGTGAACTTCGTCCCGCCGCCCTACCCCTACGACCGTCTCGATGGACTGAAGAAACTGGCGCAGCGTCACGACGGTGGACCAGTCGACTGCTCAATCGGCACGCCCATCGATGAGCCGCCGGAGTTCGTGATGGCCCAACTCGCCAAGGGCGTCGGTGCGCGCGGGTATCCCGCCTCGATCGGTTCGCTCGAGTACCGCGAGGCCGCGGCCGCGTGGATCGACCGACGTTTCGGCGTGAGGGTCGGCATCGACGAGGTGGCCGCGTGCGTGGGGACCAAGGAATTCGTGGCGTCGCTCGCCCAGTACCTGCATCTGCGTCGTCCCGAGCGCGACACGGTCCTCTATCCCAGCGTGAGCTATCCCACCTACGCCATGGGGGCCACCCTGGCGGGCCTACGGGCGGTGCCCGTCGCGATGAAGGGCGGCGAGCTCGACCTCGCCTCCATTGGTCCCGATGACGCCGAGCGCGCGCTGGTCTTGTGGTCGAATTCGCCTTCTAATCCGACGGGGGGCCTCGACGACCTCGAAGCAGTCGCCACCTGGGGTCGCCTCCACGACGTCGTGGTGGCGAGTGACGAGTGTTACGCCGCCTTCACCTGGACTGGTCGGCCGCGCACGATCCTCGAACACGGACGTTCGGGTGTCCTCGCTGTCCATTCGATTTCCAAGCGTTCGAACCTGGCCGGGGTGCGCGCTGGCTTTTACGCGGGTGACCCCGAGCTCGTGGCGTTCCTTCGCCTCGTGCGCCAACACGCCGGGCTCATGGTGCCCGGGCCGGTCCAGTCGGCCGTCGCTCTCGCCTACGGTGACGACGCGCACGTCGAGGTCCAGCGCGAGCGGTATCGCTCGCGACTCGAACTGCTCGCTGATGCGCTCGGGTCCAACGGCGTGGACGCCCCCTTGCCCGACGGGGCGTTCTACCTCTGGTGCTCGATGCCTGGCGCGGATGGTTGGCGCCTCGCCGAGATGCTCGCGGACGTCTCGGGCATGATCGCGAGCCCCGGTGAACTCTACGGCGAGGCGGGTGCTGCGTTCGTGCGCATTGCGGTGGTCCAGCCCGACGAGCGCCTCGCGCTCGTGGCCTCGCGTCTCTCGGCGCTCGGGTAGTCCCCAGTACGATTGGTCAATGGGCGATCTCGAAAACCGAATAAACGCGTGGCACGACCAGATCGCGACTATGACGCCCGGGAATCTCGAGGCCCGGCGCGACGTGGAACTGGTGATCGCCAAGCTCGACGACGGCCAACTACGAGTCGCTGAGGTGGCAGCGTCTGGTGAGGTGGTCGTGCACGAGTGGGTGAAGAAGGCCATCATGCTGCTCTTTCGACTCCACGGGCTCGAAAAGAGCGAGGCGGGACCTTTTGAGTACCTCGACAAGCTTGAACTCAAGACCGATTACGAGCGCCGTGGCGTGCGGGTGGTGCCAGGCGCGTCGGCGCGACGAGGAAGTTATCTCAGTCCCGGGGTCATCCTCATGCCCAGTTACGTCAACATCGGCGCGTGGGTGGGTCCGGGCACGATGGTCGACACCTGGGCGACCGTGGGCAGTTGCGCCCAGATCGGCGCCAATGTGCACCTGGCGGGCGGGGTGGGCATCGGCGGAGTCCTCGAACCCGCGAACGCCGTGCCCGTCGTCATCGAAGACGGCGCCTTCATCGGTAGTCGCTGCATGATCGTCGAAGGGGCGCGCGTGGGCAAGGGATCGGTGCTGGGAGCTGGAACCATACTGAATCCTTCCATTCCGGTGATCGACGCCGCCACCGGTGAGGAGGTCTCGCGCGGCCACGTGCCCGACTACTGCGTGGCGGTGAGCGCGAGTCGTCGTCGCGAGTACCCGGGTGGCGAGTTCTTCCTGCCGTGCGTCTTGATCATCAAGCGAATGGACCAGGGGCAAGCCCACGACAAAGTGGCGCTCAACTCGCTGCTTCGCGAGCACGGCGTCGCGACGTGAGTCGACTCGACGCGGCCCTCGAGATCGTTCTAATCGACTCGGTCAGTCGCAACGAGTCCGCGCTCGCGAGCCTCGTCGAGCAGCGACTCCGTTCGAATCCGCAGCTGGAAGTCGAGCGAATCGGCGACAACGTGGTTGCCCGTACCACGGGTCGCCACAGCGCGCGATTGATGGTGGCGGGACACCTCGACACCGTGCCCGGTGACGCCAACGAGGCGGTCATCGTCGACAACGAACTTCGCGGCGTGGGTGCGTGCGACATGAAGGGCTCGATTGCGGTCATGCTCGAACTCGCGGCCGAAAAGGTGGCGCGTTCGGTCGAGGTCACCTGGCTGTTCTACGCGCGCGAGGAGATTGCGCGAAGCGAGTCGGGTCTCTTGGAGATTGCCGAGCTGCGTCCAGAACTGTTGCGCGCCGACGTCGCGATACTCGCCGAGCCGACGGGCGGCGCCGTCGAGGCTGGTTGTCAGGGTACGTTGCGCTTGGGAGTAGAACTTGTCGGCAAACGCGCTCACACCGCTCGTCCCTTCACCGGGGTCAACGCCATCCACCGTCTGGCGTCGTTGGTGAGCCACGTGGCCAGTTACGAGCCACGTACGGTGCAACTCGATGACGTGACCTACGTCGAACAGCTGCAGACGGTGAGCATCGAGGGCGGCGTCGCGCCCAACGTGGTCCCCGACGTCGCTCACTGCGTGCTCAACTACCGGGTCGCGCCTGATCGCAGTGAGAATGAGGCGCTCGCCTGGATCGTGAAGTACCTGGGCGCTCTGGTCGAGACGGGCGACAGCGTCCAGGTGCTCGACTGGGCGCCCTCGGCGGCTCCGGAACTCTCGAACGACCGGCTCGCGCACCTGGTGTCGCTCACCAATACCCAACCCCGGGGCAAGCTGGGCTGGACCGATGTGGCGACGTTCGCCCAATTAGGGATACCGGCGGCGAATTTCGGAGCGGGCGACCCGTTGCTCGCACACCGTAGTGACGAGTTGGTCACGCGTGACGAACTCGACCAGTTCGCGAACGTCTTGCGCGCCTGGCTCGCCTAGGTGCTTCGAAGAGTCCCCGACACGAAACACCGCCTCGCACTCGGCTGAGCCGGTGCGAGGCGGTGTTTGTCGTCAGCGGTGACCGCCGTGCGTGCTACAGGTTAACTCGCAGGGTGTAGGTGAAGTACACCGGTGTGGCCGACGCCGAGCTGGTGGCGGCAACCTTGATCGAGTAGGTACCGAACAGCAGCGGAAGGCCGTGGATCGTCACCGAGCCGTTGGCGTTGGAGGTGGCAGACAACCCGAGGGGCAGCCCGGACACGACCGACACGCTAGGCGTGGGAAGTCCCGTCGCACTGATGGTCGCCGAGAACGGGATCAACAGGTAGGCGGTGCCGCTGGACGCGTCACCACTGAACGAAGGAACCGTCTTGGCGAGGACCGTGAAGCTCTGGACGACCGGCGTGGCCGCTCCGTAGGTCGAATTCCCTAACTGGAACGCCACGATATTGCAGGTACCGGCGCCGACAAAACTCACCACACCACTCTGGGTGGTGGTGCACGTCGAAGCACTCGCTGATCCGAAGATCACCGGCAGGCCCGAAGAAGCCCTTGCGGTCACCGTGTACGTGGGTCCGCCAGGATACGCGCTACTAGGCGGGGACGACGTGAAGGTAATCGACTGGGCGAGCTCGATGGTGAAGGTCTGCACCAACGGCGTGGCGGCACTGTAGACCCCGTTGCCGTTCTGGAACGCCACGATGTTGCAGAAGCCCGGACCGACGAAGCTGACCGTCGAACCCGAGATCGTGCAATTCGAAGGACTCGCCGAGGCGAACGTCACGGGAAGTCCCGACGTCGCAGTGGCTGAAACCTGGTAACTACCTCCGACGACTGCGCCCGTGGGAGCGGTCGAGGTGTAGCTGATCGATTGACTCGTGAGCGCCGCGCTGAACTGCACCGCCGGGATGTACCAAGGTGCCTGGCTGTAGTTGTTCGACGGGTCAGTGCCCCAGCACGGCGTGGTGTTGGGCGAATCCAGGCGGAACGTGCCAACTCCCGCAGCGCCACTGTCGCAGTAGAACGGGCCGTAGCCAGTGTTCTGGAAGACCGTGCCCGGAAGCGGGTCAGTGCCGACCGATGGGCCGTTGGCGACTGTGAGTCCGACGTTTAATGAGTCGTAGCCGCAGCCCTGGGGCGTGGCGTGACAAGCGGTGTTGTCGCCGTAGGGCGCCGCACCGTAGTCACTCGTGTTGTAGGCAATTCCATAGATCACCGAGTCAGGAACTGTGACGTTCGAGAGGTTGAACGTGATGTTCGTGGTGAGACCATTGTCACATCCGGCGTCGGCCGTGCTGTACCACTCGGTCGGCGTTGCGGCACATTTGGTTGGGTCAGCGCTCGGACGATAGGGAATGTTGAACGTCTGGGTCACCGAAGTGATCAAGGATCCTACGGTGTTATTTGCACCGACGTTGAAGATATTCAGCGTGATGGGCTCGGAGAACGTCGCGCCAGGAGTGGTCGTGCAGCCACCTTGCCAGGTACCATTTTGACAGCCCCACGAGCTCATTTGGACGACTGCCTGGGTTAACACTCGTGACGTGTTGGGTGCGAAAGCAACCTCGTTGCCAAGTTGCACCGTTTGGGTTGCCTCGAAAGCTTCACTCGGAAGGTTGCCCGGTTGTGGCGACGTCGTTGAGTCGTAGACCACAACAGAAGTCGGCGTGGTGGCCTGGGCGACTGCAGGAGCCACAAGTGCGCTCCCTCCGACCAGAAGCATCACACCGACTGCACTCGTAACTAATTTTCTATACATCTTCACCACTTCCTTTTTCCGGGCTCCGCCCGCGTAGGTATTGGTTATTGCATGACGAATTGAATCGTAGGTCCGTATGCATACAAAAGAAAGGGAAAATCTCTCAAGCACGTGACCGTCCCGCACCTAAATCGAGAATTCTTTGCGCGGCGACTTACATGTCTGAAAATCAAGACGAAGGAATGTCCGAGGTCACACTTTCTCCGCGATCGGAGTCGTCTAGTAGTTGCGCAGAACCGAGATGACGCGTCCGAATATCGTGACGTCGTTGGCGTCAAATTCCATGGGCTCCATTTGACTGTTCTCGGGCTTCAGCACGATTCGAGCACCTTGGGGAAAGAAGCGCTTCACGGTCGCCTCGCCGTCATTGATTCCCGCCACGACGATTTCTCCAGTGCTCGCCGTCGATTGGCGCTGGACTACGAGGTAATCACCAGCAAGAATGCCCGCTTCAATCATGGAGTCTCCTCGTACCTGCACGACGAAGCTCTCGCCACGGCCACAGAATTGCTCGGGGATCGACATCAATTCATGGGCGACCTCGCTGGCCAGTACGCCAGTGCCAGCGGCGACGTCACCGACGAAGGGAATGTGACGAATGTGTTGGTCGGGTGCCGGGTTCTCCACGTCTAGGCGTACCGTCAACGTGCGCGGCTGCTGAGCGTTCTTCTCGATGTAACCCGCGTTCTTCAAGACCTCGATATGGTTCGCGACGGTCGCAGGCGACTTGAGACCAACGTGGTCGCCGATCTCGCGGATGGTGGGAGGGAAGTTCCTCTCGCGCTGGCAGGTGATAATGAACTCCAGAATTTGTCGGCGCATTGGGGTTAGAACTTCGGCCATGGTGTCCTCCATTAACGAACAGTTGTTCGTATGTTAGGGCATCTGGCCCTGGCAATCAAACACCTGTTCGTCCTTGTGGTGAATCGTGGTACCAAACCCTTGAAATTCCCCAGTTTCCATGATTGCAGGTTGTTTCTGGCCAATTCACGGTGGCCGAAGGGCACCAGAATCGACATCGAGGCGACCGTTGTCATCCCCTTGAAGGAGGCGACGTGGTCGAAGATGAAAGTTGCGAGCAGCGGGGCGAATGTTGGCGCGACTTCGCCGATGTACTGGACGCGGGTGTCGCACGAGTCCTCTTGCACGGTCCACCGGGGACAGGCAAGACCTTTGCCGCATTGAATTTCGGAGTGTCGCAAGTCGCCGAGCGCCTCGTGTGCACCGAAGACCTGACCACGGGCGAGATCACTGGCACGTGGATGCCCGCGGGCGAAGGAAGGTGGGAATGGCGAGAAGGGCCGGCCATACGCGCGTGGCGCGATCAGGGTGGACTCGGAGGACGATTGGTTGTGGATGAGGTGGACCGCGCATCAGGCGATGCCCTCAGTACCTTGCTCGCGGTGACCGACTCCGTCGAATCCGCGCGGTGGCGCAACCCCCAGACCGGCGAGTGGGTTCGTCCGGGTCCTCAGTTCAGCGTGGTGATGACCTCGAACATTGAGGACCTCGAGGACATTCCTCTCGCGCTGCGTGATCGGTTCCCGGTGTCGATTCGCGTCGATCAGCCTCACCCGTCGGCACTCGAAAGCTTGAGTTCCGATCTTCGCTCGCCGGCGCTGGCGGGTTCGTTGGGCGACCCCGCGCGGAGGGTATCGCTGAGGAGTTTTCACGCCTTTGATCAACTTCGTCGACACCTCGGGATCGAACGAGCCGCGCGACTGGTCTTTGGCGCCGCTCGAGCGTCGGATGTTTTGGATGCCTTAACGATTGGTGGTCTTCGTTGAGTGGCGCGTTGGTGTTCCCCGAGTTAGTGACCGGTCGCCAAGATGGCTTCGGTGTTGGTCCGTGGCGCGTGGCGCCTGGCTCGACCTCGCGAGGTGGCGCCAGTTGTGATCTGACACGACGTGTCCTCGAGGTACCCCTCGGCACCGACGTCACTTCGAGAGTGGTGCGCGCCCATGAACTCATGCACGTGCGGGTGAGCCCGCATCGAACGTTCGTCGAACATCGCGACGTCTCGGCGCGATCCCTCGAGTGCGCCGAAGAGTTTCGGGTGAATGCGCTGCTGGTCCGATTGGGATTCGCCGCGACTCTGTTGCGCGACGGCACGGAGAAGGCGGGGGGCCGCAGGATCGCCGAAGCGGCGGACTGGCCCGAGGCCGTGCGATTCGTACTGGCCGTGCTGGGAACCGGTGCCGAGCGCGACTATTTCGCGGGCATTCGTATGGCGCAACCAACGTGGTTGCCTGGGCTTCGCGCGGTGGCGAAACGCGCTCGAAAACTCGTTGACACTTTGCACGTCGACGAACTCGGCGATACGACCCTCGACGACGAGCACGTCCCACGTGGCTTCGCCAACTTCACCGTCGTGCTCGCTCGAATGCTCGATCGCGCGGCCGGTTCGCAAGTACCTGGCGACCCTGCGTCGTTACGAATCTTTCGTCGGTCCCTCGAGACGGGAGGTCGCCGCGCACCATCGGGGGTCTTTGCCCCCCTCGTATTCGACGAGTGTGGACCTGTTCATCGAGTGGATTCGGCGTCTCAGTGGCGCCGCGACCGGCCATCAACCAGTGGGGTGACGATGCGTTACCCCAGTCGCCTCTTGACCGACGACCAACGACGAGCCTTTAGCGCGAAGCGTCGCAGTCGCGGAGGCGTGGTGGTGATCGATCAATCGGGTTCGATGGACATTGACCCGGTCCAATTGGCGGCGTTACTCGAGCGAGCCCCGGGGGCGCTCGTGGTCGGGTACAGCCACCGGCCCGGTGACGTGATGGCGACTCCCAACGCCTGGGTCTTGGTTCATAACGGCGTGCTCGCTCGCCGCTACCCCTCTGGCAATGTCGGCAACGGCGTTGATGGTCCGGTGCTCGCGTGGGCGGTCGCCAAAGCCCGAGCGGGCGAGCCGGTGGTCTGGGTCACCGACGGCCAGGTGACCGATTCCAACGACCACCCCAGCGAGGCTTTGAGCCTCCAGTGCGCCACGCTGGTTCGACGCCATCGGATCCGCCTCGTGCGCGAGCTAGGGGCGGCGGCGGGGGCTCTGGCCTGTTACAGGCCCCCCGTACACTCTGATTTCGGCAGGGTAGGACGCAAGTTGTTGGGGTAAGAAGGCGAGATCGGACCCGAATTCCTCAAAGTTTCACTTGCATCGAACGCCTGTTCGCTTTAGTATTACGAACAGGTGTTCGTGAGAGTCAGGAGTCGGCCATGGCTGCAGTCGAAGTGCTTGAGATACCCGAGTTCGAGGGAGACGACCAGAATCGGTATCTTCGCCTGGTCTCAGTAGGTACGACCCCTCAGGTCAACCGTACCGGTCGGACACTCGCCCAACGGCGAGCGTCGCGCCTGCGCATGATTCAACGCCGCCGTCGCACTGTCATCGCGCTGCTGCTCGTGCTCGGGCTCGCCATCCTCGCCTGGCCCGGACACGCGTTTGGTGGCACGACGAGCACCGGATTGTCGACCGACCTGGCTAATAGTTCAGTGCTCGCACCCGGCATGGTCTACGTGGTTCAACCCGGTGACACGCTCTCGTCGATTGGCGCCCAGGTGAACCCGGTCGATCCAGCACTCGCGCGTCGAGCCCTCGTGCGCGAACTGGGATCGAAGTACGTGGTGCCCGGTGAACACGTCCTTATTCCTTAGAATTTCAGGGAAATAGGTGTATCGTGAGTTCCGTGCGCTGTCCCTTCTGTGCCGCAGATGATGACCGCGTTGTCGACTCACGACTCGCGGAAGACGGAGTAGCGATTCGACGACGTCGCGAATGCGCTGCATGTAATCAGCGCTACACCACCTTCGAGAGAATTGAAGAAGCAACGTTGTTCGTCGTGAAGCGTTCGGGCGAACGCGAGCCCTTCAGCCGCGCCAAGATTCTGCTCGGCGTCCGGTCGGCCTGCAAGAACCGACCTGTAGACGAGGAAGTCATGGAGTCCCTGGTCACGGCGGTTGAAGAGTCGATGCGTCTATTGAATCGTGACGTAACCAGCGAAGAGATAGGCATGGCCACCCTTGAAGGGCTCTTGGACGTGGATGACGTGGCCTACGTGCGCTTCGCTTCGGTCTACAAGGGTTTTGAAGGCACCGACGATTTCGCCCGTGAAATCGGGATGCTCGTAAAGACCACCGCCCCCAAGCTTCGGGGTTAGCCGTGCAGATCCTGAGGGTTGAGGCCCGCTCGGCTATGGCGATTTTCGCCCACCCTGACGACGCCGATGTCGCCGCGGGTGGGCTGCTCGCCCTCCTCGCGAGCCAAGGGTGCGTCGTGCACCTCGTGGTGGTGTGTGATGGCTCCAAGGGCAGCCACGTACCCCAGGTCGACGCAAGGTCCCTGCGCGAGGTGCGCAGGGGTGAACTGCGCCAGGCCGCCGATTTCCTCGGGGCGAGCAGCGTGACGTGTCTCGAGCGGGTGGACGGGGCGGTGACCAACGACGAGGAATTACGTGCCACCCTCGTGGGGCTGATCCGCGAGCATCGGCCCGAGGTCGTCGTGGGGCCCGACCCGACCGCCACGTTCTTTGGCGGGGTCTACGTCAATCATCGCGATCACCGTGAGACGGGCTGGGCGCTGCTCGACGCCGTCGCGCCCGCCGCGGCCATGCCGCTCTACTTCCCCGAAAGGGGCGAAGCCCATCAGGTACGCCAACTCCTCTTGAGCGGCACCCACGAGCCCGACGTCGTGGTGGACGTGTCGCTCACCATCGACACCAAAGTCAAAGCGGTGCTCGCACATTCCTCTCAGATGGGTGGAGACCCCGAGGGAATAAGCGACGTCGTCTACGGTCGGGCCGAGCAGGCCGGTCGTCCGCTCGGTGTCGCCTTTGGCGAATCGTTCCGCAGTGTCGAACTCGCCTTCTGAGAACCCCACGGTCGACGAGGCCCCCGTGCTGCACGTGGACCTTGACGCCTTCTTCGCGTCCGTCGAGATCCTCGACGACCCGAGTCTCGCGGGCAAACCCGTGTGCGTGGGGGGTGCGGGAGCACGAGGGGTCATCGCGAGCGCCAGCTACGAGGCCCGCCGCTACGGCGTGCGAAGCGCCATGCCGAGCCTGATCGCGCTGCGGGTCTGTCCGGACCTGATTATCCTTCCGGGTCGCTTCGATCGCTACGAGGTCTACTCGCGTCGCTTCCACGACATCATCAACGACCTCACACCGGACTTCGAGCCGCTCGGACTCGACGAGGCGTTCTGTGACCTGCGTAGTCTGCGACGCCTGCGAATCGCGCCCCTCGAAGCGGCGGCGCAGTTGCGTCGTCGCATCAGCGACGAGTTGGGCCTGCTTTCCGGGGTCGGTCTTGGTCGTAACAAGCTATTCGCGAAACTGGCTTCGAAACGCTCGAAACCACGGGTCGTGAACGGTGAGCTCGTCGAGGGCCCCGGGGTCGTCTGGGTGAGCCGTGACCTCGAATCGACCTGGCTCGAGGAACTACCGGTGCGCGCCCTGTGGGGGGTCGGACCGGCGACCGCGGCGAAGTTGGAGAAGCTCGGCCTGCGCTACGTGCGCGACATCGCCCAGGTCGACGAAGCAACACTCGCGCACCACGTAGGACCGGCGATGGCCGCCTCGCTCAGCGCTTACGCCGTGGGCGAGGACTACCGCGAGGTGGTCGCCGAGCGCGAGGTTAAGTCAGTCGGCCACGACCAGACCTTCGCTCGTTCGCTCGAGGGCGTAGGCGAGTTGCTCGAGGCGCTCAAGGTCCACGCGGCAGTCGTGGCGCGCGCGCTGCGATCAGAGTCGCGCGTCGCACGCACCTTCACGGTGATCGTTCGATTCGACGATCGAACGAGCGTGTCGCGCTCTCAGACCTTGGCGTTCGGGCTCGACGACGACGCGGGCATCATCGCGATCGCGGCAGCCCTCATCGGGTCGATTGAGTTGCACAATTCGGTGCGACTGCTGGGGCTGCACGCGTCGTCGTTCCTCGAGCGCAGGCGCAACGCGATGCAGCTGAGCTTCGCGATCGACGCCGAAACCGAGGACGCGCGCGTTCGCGCCGCCGAGGTTGGCCTAGAACGCCAGGTGAACCACGAGGCGCTACGCGACGCCGTTGACGAGATTCGAAGGCGCTTTGGTCGTACCTCAGTGGGCACGGCCAGTGAACTACGAGACGACGGTGTGGAGATAGCCACCCAGCGCGGCAGCCACGCCTTTGGACCCGAGCAGTCCTCGTAGAGGCTGTGTTCTATTTGGCGTGTGCGCCAAGAGTGGTGACCGGCACTTTCAAACCGTGCCCTATTCGAGTGATCTGACCGACGCCCAGATCGTGATGAGGGCACTGGGTCGGAACCGAGAACTCGGACAGAACGTCGTCTGAGAAGTCGGATGGTGAGCGAGCACCATCTGAGCCCATTGGTTCAGTTGGTCAAGGTAAACCGGTGGGTCCACTTAGGACACACGCGGTTAGCTGAGGACCGTCACCAGGGTGCCGATGGGCGTGGAGGGCCAGACGGTCTTGGCCGAGGCGAAGGGCATCTCGACGCACCCGAGGCTCTGGGGATAGCCGTAGGAGTAGCGAATGAAGCCGTGCAGCGCGTCACCACCGTTGAAGTAGGAGACCCACGGGATACCCGGATCCGAATAGTGCGAGCCGTCGGGATTGGTGCCCGACATGGTCTGGGTCGTGTAGCGCAGGTACACCGGGTACGTGCCAAGCGCCGTGGGTGAGACCGAGATGCCGGTATTGACCAGGGTGTGGAATGTGGCCACACCCGCGACGTAGAGGGTGAGGGTCTCAGGTTGGGTCTCGGTGACGCTTACGTAGTTGTAGGAGTTGGGGTCGGTCTGGTCGGTCTCGGCGGCGTTGACCAGGTCATTCCATGTGGTGGGGTCCGCCACGCCGGTGGTGGGGAGGTTCTTCGCGTTCTGGAACGCCATCAACGCTCCGGTCACCAGTACGTTGTCGACTCCGACGCGCCACTGGGAACTAAGCGAGGTGGGCAACTGGGGAAGGGACCAGGTGAAGGTGCCGGGGTCTTGGATCCCGGGATCGGCGCCCTGGATACTTGGGGTGAACGAGAGCGGGAGGTAGCCGGTCTCGGCCAGCAGCTGCTCTTCCCAAGTGACGTTGGTCGCGATGTTGGTGCTGAGCGAGCGCAGTGTGACGAAGTGACACGTCGAGGAACACGACATCGTCGCGGGTGTCTCGATGACGTACTTCACTTGAGGCCTCAACTTCGAGACGGCGACCGCTTGCACGTCGCGCGGACCGATCTGCTGCCATTTGGTCGACAACGCCGGTCGTATCACCAGGCGTGGTAGTCGCGAGGCGTTTACGACGGTGCTGAAGTGAAGACGCACGATGGGCATCGTCGAGGTGAGCGTCGCGGGCACGTCGGAGGAGACCCGGATGGCTGAGGTGGCATTGGCGGAAACGGCGGGCACCGTGCTGAGCGCCGCCACGCTCGCGAGCAGTATCCCCAGTCGTTTCCACTGCTCGCGCATGTTCTTAGCGTACCCGTGCTCCGGGAGGTCCTCGCGGTGCCTACGCTGGGGAGGAGAGAAGAGGCCCTATGAGCACCTTGAAGACAGTCGGTTTTGTGATCCTGGTCATCGCGTTAGTCATCGTGGCCTTCTCGCTCATAGGCTTCGTGTTCTCGCTCGTGCGGATCCTGATCGAGGCCGCGATCATTGTGGGCATTGGTTACGTGGCGTACCTATTTATTCGTCGCGACCATCGGGGTAAGACCAAGAGCTAGTCCCGAGTAGGCTGGGCAGTTCTGGCGGCGTGGCCGAGCGGTTAGGCAGGGGCCTGCAAAGCCCCGTACTCCGGTTCGAATCCGGACGCCGCCTCCAGGACCCGACCGCCGCGACAGCAGCGGGAAGGTGTTTGACCCGAAATACCTTTGTGATGGACCCACCAAGGACCCGAGGGCGGCGCCGTGCGATGTCGGCCCGGCGCCCGGACCGAAAAGCGTAAGTTTCGTGTTCACTTCGTTGCTCCGTCACTAAATCACGCACCCACCGTCGTCCCCTCATCAACCTGGTGCTGTTCGTAGCCCGGATCATTGGCTATCCACCTGCCTAACCTGAACGTCGACATCATCAACCACGGGGTGGTCACCGGTACTCTGCACTACTTCTGGTCGACCGGCATGGTCATGGTCGCCGTCACGATTCTGCGGGGGGAATCTGTGCCGTGGTGGCGGTCTACTACGCCTCGCACATCGGCATGGGCGCGGCCGCGGAAATCCGTGAGGTGGTCCTTACCCGGGTGCCGCCGTACTCGGTGGGTGACGTGAACCACTTCGGGACCGCGTCGCTCATCACGCAATACCTACGACACCCAACAGATCCAAGTGATCCTTCAGATGGCCCTCACGATGATGGTGAAAGCGCACCGACTCTCGACCATGCGTGACGCCAACGTCATCATTGTGATGAATAGGGATCCAATCGTCGAGCAGGGTGGCCACCATGCGCTGATGGCGTCACGGGGGCTCTACTTGGATCGGTGCAACTGTCGATTCGCGGGTGCGGCTACCTAGGCGTGGACTTCGTTGTTCGGACTCGACACCCATCGTGTGGCAGCGACGAACGAGACCCGAGCGCGAAAGTCCCTCGGTTAGAATTGGCACGGACGCAACGTCACAGAAAGCAGATACGTCATGGCCGGCTCAGAACATTCCCTCGTGAAGTCCAAGCCGGTCGATGCGTCAGAGATCGCGTCGTGGCTGATCGACATGGACGGCGTCCTCGTGCGTGAAGAACACCCCATTGACGGGGCGAATCGATTTCTCGACCTCTTGCGAACGAACGACACGCCGTTCCTCGTGTTGACGAACAATTCCATGTTCACTCGTCGCGATCTCAGTGCTCGACTCAAGCACAGCGGGCTCAACGTGCCCGAGGACCACATCTGGACGTCCGCGCTCGCGACGGCGGGTTTCCTCGCCGCCCAGCGGCCCAAAGGATCGGCCTACGTGATAGGCGAGGTCGGGCTGACCACTGCGCTGCACGAGGTCGGCTACACCCTCACTGAGAACAACCCTGACTACGTCGTGGTGGGCGAGACCCGAAACTACAGTTTCGAGAGCATCACCAAGGCGGTGCGTCTCGTGAGCACGGGCTCACGCTTCATCGCGACCAACCCCGATCCGACCGGGCCGAGCATCGACGGCCCCCTACCCGCGACCGGGGCGGTCACGGCGTTGATAAGTCGCGCCACCGGCAAGACGCCGTATTTCATCGGTAAGCCCAATCCGCTCATGATCCGTTCAGCGATGCGCGAGTTGAGCGCCCACTCTGAGACCACCGCCATGGTCGGTGACCGGATGGACACCGACGTCGTTGCCGGGCTCGAGGCGGGTCTGCACACCATCCTCGTGCTGTCGGGCGTCTCGGACGCCGACGCCGCGCACCGGTATCCCTACAAACCTTCGCGCGTAGTTGGCTCAGTCGCCGAACTCGCCGACGAGATCGAGAAGGGCGCCGTCGAGGCGTGACCTAGCGGTAGTGCCGACGACGTCGGTTCGCCTTGGTGAGGGCTTCGGGCGCCCATCCGGCGTCGACGACGTTGAGGTTCGTACCCGGCGGCACGATCTCGTCGATGCGGTCAAGGACCGCTTGGTCGAGGACGATCTCGGTGGCGCCGAGTTGCGATTCGAGGTGCTCCATTGTCCGCGGACCGATGATCGCTGCGCTCACGGCGGGGTGTTCGAGCACGAACGCGAGGGCCAGTTCGATCATCGTGAGACCTGCGTCGAGAGCGACCGTCTCGAGTTCGGTGACGACTTCGAGCTTCTTCTGGTTCGCTGGTAGTGAGAGGTCGTAACGGTCGGGAAGCATCGCCGAGCGTCGGCTGGTGTTCTGCTTGCCGGAGCCGAAGGCTCCCGACAGCCATCCGCCCGCGAGGGGACTCCACGGGATGACGCCCATGCCGTAGGTGAGACACGTGGGTAGGACGTCGCGTTCGATGCCGCGCACGAGGAGCGAATAGGGAGGCTGCTCAGTGCGGAATCGTTCCCGACCGCGCTTCTCGGCGACCCATTGTGCTTCGACGATCTGTTCGGCGGGAAAAGTGGAGCTACCGAAGGCTCGGATCTTTCCCTGGTGCTCGAGGTCGCTCAGGGCGCCGAGGGTTTCGTCGATGTCGATGTGCTCGTCGGGGCGGTGGATCTGGTAGAGGTCGATGTAGTCGGTGCCGAGACGTCGCAGGCTGTTCTCGCACTCGGCAATGATCCAACGTCGAGAGTTGCCTTGGGCATTGGGATCATCGCCCATCTGACCGTGCACCTTGGTCGCGAGCACGACGCTTGAACGTTCCTTACTGGAAAGCGCTTTGCCGACGATGACTTCGGATTCACCCTGGGAATAGACGTCCGCGGTGTCGATGAAGTTGACGCCTGCGTCAAGGGCTCGGTGGATGATTCGGATTGAATCGTCGTGATCGGTGTTGCCCCAAGCGCCGAACATCATGGCGCCCAAGCACAGCGGACTGACTTTGATACCGGTACGACCGAGGTTGTGAAGTTTCATACGCCCACCATACGGCGAGCCCGGCGCTTCGCGCTCGTTACGGCGCGACAGTGACGAGGGTACCGACGGGCGTGTGGGGCCAGACAATGGCCGCATGCGCGTAGGTCATCTCCACGCAACCGAGGCTCTGGGGGTAGCCGTAGCCGCCGCGGATGAAGCCGTGCAGGGCGTCACCGCCGTTGAAGTACGACACCCAGGGAATCCCGGCGTCGTGGTAGGGCTTGCCGTCTGGCTCTTTGCCCGACATCGTCGTGGTGGTGTAGCGCACGTAGACGGGGTAGGTGCCGTTGGCGGTGGGCGCGACGCTGATGCCCGTGTTCACCGCGGTGCTGAAGAAGAGGTAGTTATCGATGTAGAGGCTCAGGGATTCAGGTTGAGTCTGAGAGACGTACACGTAGGTGTAGGGATTGGGGTCCGCCTGGTTCTTGCGCGCGGCGCTGACGATCGCGTGCCAGGTCGCCGCGTCCATCTGACCGGTGGTGGGCAGGTTGTGCACGCCCTGGAAGCGCATGAGCGCTCCCCTTAGCACGACGTTGTCGGTACCGACGCTCCAGAGATGTTTGAGCGCAGCCGGAAGTATCGAGTAGCGCCAGACGAACGAACCCTTTTGAATCAGCGTGGGGTTGGCGACCGTGGTCGTCTTCAAAGTTGTCGTTGTCGTGGGCGGCGGGTCGAGGACGGTGACGGGGGTAGTAGGTGCAGTGGTCGTGGTCGTCGTCGACAAGGTGGTCGTGGTGGTGCTCGTAGACGTGGTGGTCGTCGTGGTCGTCGTCGAACTCGCTGGTACGAAGGTCACGGGTAGGTAGCGAAGATTGGCGAGAATCTGGTCCTCGAGGCGAACGGTGAAAGGGACCGGCCGTGCGGGTTGTACCACACTCGCGCCGGCGAAGGGGATAGTCAGGAGAGATCCAACGAGAGTCGCACTAAGCAGCGCAGCGAAATGAAGTCGTCTGATCGTAGTGCGCATCCATCAATAATACTCGCCCTTGTTTAGGCCTTGTCCCCGAAGGGGAGCTCGCCAGATGTCAATTTCATGACGGAGCCTTTAGGTCAATGTCAGGTCGCGCGAACAACGGGCGTCTTCCGAGCGAAGATGGTGAAGGGGGAGACACCATCTTCGCTCGCGACCGGGAAGTCTGAATTGGGGAGGTCCCAGGGGGTTCCCGTTCAATTCGCTTCAGCCATGTCGGAGTTGGCCGTGCGGCCCTTGTGCACCTTCCACGAGGGCTTCTTCACGGCGTAAAAGATGAGCGGCGGCGTGCCCAGAATCACGATCACCGCGCCCATGACGTAAGGGTACGTGGAGGTTGAGATGCCCGCGAGTCCCGAAGGGGGCACGAAACCGAGGCAGAAAGCGGCCAGCGAGGCCAAAAAGCCAATCGAGGCGACGACGGTCAACGCCGGCACGCGGTAGGTCCGCTTGACGTCGGGCTTGTTCTTTCGCAACAGGATCGCCGAGGCGAACATCATCATGTACATGATCAGGTAGAGAGCGGCGGCCATGTCCACGAGCGTGAAGAAGGCGGCGCTCACGTTGTGCACGAGCACGAAGATCGCCGCCAGCACGGTGACGATGAACGCCTGGAGGATCAGGATGCCCTCTTGAACGCCGGCCTTGTTACGTCGCTGCAGGGTCTTGGGCAGTACGCCCGTCTCGCCCGCGAGCAGTAGTCCCTTGCTCGGACCCGCGATCCAGGTGACGACCGCAGCGAACGCGCCTACGGCGACCATGGCCGCCAGAATCTGTCCGGCCCATCCGACGCCGAAGTGGTCGAAGAAGATCTTAAAGGAGTAGACGATGCCCGACGTGAAGCCCAGGTCGGCCTTGGGCACGATGAACGCGACCGCGAGCGTGGGCAGGATGAAGATGCCCAGGATCAACATCGACGCGTAGAAGATCACCTTGGGGTAGTCCTTGCCGGGGTCGCGCATACGGTTCACGTGCACGGCGTTCACCTCCATGCCCGCGTAGGCGAGGAAGTTGCTGACTATGAGCACGATGCTCGAGAGTCCCGCGAAGGGTGGCATCACGTCGTGCAGGTGCAGGGGCACCTGAGCCTTTTGGCCAATGCCCAGCCACACCGCGCCGGCGATGATGAGCACGAGCCCCGGTACCAGCGTGCCGACGACGCCGCCCCACGAGCCGACCTTGGCGAAGAGGGTGCCACCACGTAATCCAATGAACGTGGAGCCGTAGTAGAGCACCAGGATCACGATGGCGGTGAAGAGCCCCGAGTTCGCCAGACCGTTGTCACCCACGGTAAAGGCGACGGCGGCCGCGATAAAGGCGAGCTGCACGGGGTACCACACGACGTTCTGGATCCATTGGAGCCAGATGGCGAGAAACCCCCAGCGGTTGCCCATCGCCTCGCGCACCCAGACGTAGACACCGCCCTTCCAACCAGTGGCGAGTTCGGCGGCGACGAGCGCCGTGGGAATGAGGAACACCAGCGCCGGCAAGACGTAGTAAACAATCGAGCCCAGTCCGAAGGTGGCGATGGTGGGCAGGCTGCGTAGGCTCGCCACCGCCACGACGGTCAGGATCGTGAGCTGTCCCGCGCTGATCGTCGACGTCTTCGAGGGCGCCGCTTTGGAGGGTGTCTTTCGGTCTTTGGTGAGGACGCTCATCAGATTTCTAGTGGTGGAACGTCTCGGTGACGCGGTGATCGTGTGGCACTGGACCGTCGAGCGAATCGAGGAACGTGACGGCCTCGGTGAACTGGTCGAGGAACCGGTCCGCGAGGCTCATGGAGAAGCCGTTGCGCACAACGATTCGTTGGACGGTGACGTCGGTGAGGTCGTCGGGCATCGGGTAGGCGGGTACCAACCAGCCTCGTTCACGCAACTGGTTACTGAGATCGTAGAGATCCCAGTTCTTGGTGTGACTCTTCGTGAGCCGCCAGGCGAAGACGGGGATGTCCTGGGCGTCGTTCCACAACTCGAACGGCTCCATCGCGCCAATTGACGTCGCGAGGTGGCGCGCCACGTCGTGTGACGCCTGTTGCACTTTGGTGAAACCAGCGCGCCCGAGTCGTAGGAAGTTGTAGTACTGCAAGAGCACCTGGGCGCCCGGGCGAGAGAAGTTCAGGGCGAAAGTGGGCATCTCACCGCCGAGGTAGCTGACTTTGAAGATCAGGTCGTCGGGCAGGTACTGGGCTTCGCGCCAGACGACCCAGCCGAGTCCCGGATAGGTCAAGCCATACTTATGTCCGCTGGCGCTGATCGAGTGCACGCGCTCGATCTTGAAGTCCCAGTTGAGCTTGGGCTGGAGGAAGGGCGTGATGAAGCCACCCGAGGCGGCGTCGATGTGGATGGGCACATCCCAGCCGGACTTCTTCTCAATGGCGTCCAAGGCCTTGGCAATCTCATCGACGGGTTCGTACATGCCGGTGTAGGTGACTCCCATCACCGCCACCACACCAATCGTGTTCTCGTCGACGTACTGGGTCAAGTTATGGCCGCATAAGGTCTTGTGCTCCTCGGTGATGGGTACGTAGCGCGGTTCCACGTCCCAGTAGTTGGCGAACTTCTCCCAGCAGACCTGGACCGCCGAACTCATGACCAGGTTCGGGCGGGCGATCGGTTTCCCTTCAGAGACGCGGCGCTTCTGCCAGCGTCGCTTCATCGCGAGACCACCCAGCATGCAGGCTTCGGAGGAGCCGATGGTCGAGGTGCCGATGGTCTCATGTGGCGATGGTGCGTGCCAGAGTTCGGCGATGATCTTCCAACAACGGGCCTCGATGGCGGCGGTCGCACGGTATTCGTCCTTGTCGATCATGTTCTTGTCGAAGGATTCGCTGTAGAGCTTGTCGGCCTGCTCGTCCATGAAGGTGCCCACGAACGTGGCGAGGTTGAGTCGGGCGTTGCCGTCGAGCATCGCTTCGTCGTGGACCAACTGGTAGGCGGTCTCGGGCAGCATCTCCTCGTCGCCCAGGCGGTACAGGTCATGCGGGGCCGCCTCGCCGGGGCGGGCGAAGAGTGGCGTGAGTTCGGTCTTGTCCGCCACGTCGGTCATTAGGCCGCCGGGGGAATGGGCAATTCGGGGTCCTCTTCGGCAAGATCGGCCGATTCGGCCTTGGCGAAGGCATCGCTCAAGGCCGTGGTCGAGCCAAAGGATGGCGACGAGTCGTAGACCTGTATCTCGAGAGTGGCGTTCGTCGAACTGCGCGCGGGCAAAGCTAGGGGTGAAGAGCGCGTCTCGCTGGCGCTCGAGAGATCGGGCATGGCGTAGCGGTCCCACGCTCGTTGGACGGACTGGTCATCGCCATCGGGCTCAGGGGCCCTGACGCCGGAAATTGGTGATCTACTCACGGAACTGCTCCTTGGTTGTGTGAAATCACCAAGGGTCTGGAGTGATGATGCTGACCATAGCCTCAAAAAGTCTAGAAAGCAAATCAATAATGTGATTCTTATGTTCGATGACCCACTGACACAGTTCGATCTCGCCTGGGATACCTTGGTTGGCGCAAGGTGTCGCACGGGGATGTAAAGGTGGTGGCGTGGCCAAGAAGTACCTTCGCGTACCCGAACTCATCGTGGGCTTTGACACCGAAACCACGGGACTCGACGTCGCGAGTGAACGCGCCATTTCGTACGGATTCTGCGCCTACCGATACGGCACTCCGGAGTGGAGTGAGCAGTTCTACGTGATCCCCGATCGACCGATCGCGCCAGCGGCCGAGCGAGTGCATGGGCTCAGTGTCGAGGGCATCGAGGCGAAACGAGCGACGCACACGGTCCTCAGCGTCCAGAGTGGTCTCGTGCGCGCCGTCGAGATCTTGCGCCGCTATCAGCAACAGGGCGCGTCGATCGTGGGAGCGAACGTCGTGCGTTTCGATCTCGAGATGTTGCGTCGTAGTTATGAATCGGTGCTTGGTAAGTCGTTGAGCGACGAAAGATTTGACCTTTCGCTTCTCTCAATAATCGACGTCGTCGAACACGACCTCGTGATCGAACCGAGCCGTGAAGAGCGTCCGCGTCGTGGACTCCCGTATCTCTGCAAGTACTACGGCGTCGCGTCGGGCGGTCATGACGCCCTTGGCGACGCGCGCGCCAGCGTGGAGGTCTTCATCGAGCAAGTGATCCGCAACAACGCTGGCCAGATGCCCCTGGACCTGGCGTTCTCGCCGCGCGTGAAAAGTGCCGGTATTGAGCTCCTCAAACCATAGAGTTACCGCCGAATCGTGAAAGTACGGGGTGGTAGAGTTGTTCCCTTAGGGGCCGTTGGCGCAGTCTGGTAGCGCACTTGCATGACACGCAAGGGGTCACAGGTTCAAGTCCTGTACGGCCCACCAAATTTGTCCTTTGATTCATAGGCTTTTCGAGATCTTCTTCCTCTTACGTCGCTCCTCGCGACCGTTGGTACAGCAGTAAGTACAGCAGTTACCACGAGGAGAGTGTGATGGCGCAACGCCGATCAAATCACGAGGGTTCCATCTATCAACGATCGTCGAATGGACTTTGGGTTGGTGTTACCCATCTCGGTTACGACCAGTCCGGAAAACCTGTGCGACGCTACGTGGCGTCGAAAAAACGTTCCGAGGTGGTGGGGAAACTGAAGGAGCTGCGTCGGAAAATAGACGATTGTACCCTCATCCAGAATGAGGAGGTCAAGGTCGCAGAACTCTTCGAGCGTTGGTTTAGCGACATTATGCGACACCAAATAGCGCCCAGCACCTTGAGCAACTACCAGACAATCACCAGGATGCACATCGTGCCGGCCTTAGGAACAAAGAGACTGATTGATGTAACCGTCGGTGACGTGGATCAACTTTTGTCGCGCAAAGCGGACAGTGGACTCTCCACGTCAACGGTCAAGAGAATTCGCTCCATACTTGCGCAGTGTCTCGACCAAGCAATTCGTTGGGAGCTCGTGAACCGCAATGTTGCAACTCTTTCGAGGTCGCCAAAGGCGGTTCGCCAAGAAGGTCGTACTCTTTCGCCAGATGAGGCTCGTCACCTCCTCGAGACCCTCAAGGGTCATCGCAACGAAGCGCTCTACGCTCTCATGCTGTCCACGGGCCTTCGTCGTGGTGAAACCCTGGGTCTACGTTGGACTGACTTAGATCGAGAATCTGGTGTGCTGAGGGTCGCTCGTCAGCTGAGACGAGAGGGCACCGGACTGGTCACCACTGACACCAAGACATCTCTGAGTCGTCGAGCCGTCAATCTGCACGAACGAATGTTGACAACACTTTTCGAGCACGAAACTCGACAGCAGACTGAGAAGCGAAACTTGGGAGCTGCCTGGACTGAAACTGGCTACATCTTCACTTCGTCAATTGGGACGCCCATCGATCCAAGAAATCTTTACCGAGAATTCCAGATGATCTGCAGGAAAGCCAATCTGGGCGATTGGCATCCCCATGAACTTCGCCATTCAGCGGCGAGCTTGATGTTGGCGCAGGGAGTCCAAATACAAGTGGTGAGTCGTGTTTTGGGCCACTCATCAATACGCATGACGGCGGACGTCTACGGGCACATCCTCGAACCAGACCGGCAGGGAGCCGCTGACGCCCTAGGTTCGATGCTTTGGAGAGTCGAAGATTCCGAGACCACAAATTGTGAGGACAACAGTTCAGAGATGTAGGAGCTGAGTCCTTCACGAACGACGAGACGTCGACGACCAATCTTCACGCTTTGGATCAGTCCCCGCATGACAAGTTCGTACGTGGTTGTTCGCCCAAGTCCGAGTAGCAACGCTGCTTGCTCGACGGTGAGCAGCAGTGGGGTGATTCCCGTCGAAATCACATTCTCGCTGTCATTGATCGATACGCTTATTGTGCTCCTTAGGGGCTGTGTTCTATTTGGCGAGTGCGCCCAGAATGTTGACCGGCACCATCAAACCGTGGCCTATTCGAGTGATCTGACTGACGCCCAGTGGAAGATACTGGAACCTTTGTTGCTGGTCCCTT
>Ga0224532_1000005_pt1 | contig 67680 bp, 63 predicted proteins | sample 714E115metaG_FD_179902 | JGI IMG/M metagenome (GOLD analysis project Ga0224532, IMG submission 179902) | Peat soil microbial communities from Stordalen Mire, Sweden - 717 E1 1-5 | ecosystem: Environmental > Terrestrial > Soil > Wetlands > Peat | place: Sweden: Norrbotten County, Stordalen Mire... | reverse complement strand
CGTGCCTACGCCCGAGGAGATAAACCCGGGCGTGCCCGCCGAGATCCTGGCACTGGGCATCGAGGGTCCCACGGCGGTCTTTGCGATCAACGTCCTCGAGCAGAGCATCAATCCCTCGATCGCCTCCCACGGCGGGCGAGCGGACCTCGTGGCGATGGACGAAGAGAAGAAGGTCGCCTACGTCAAGATGTCGGGCGGTTGCCAGGGTTGTGCGATGAGTCGCATGACGCTCTCCCAGGGTATCGAGACGACCTTGCGAGAGGCCATTCCCGAACTCAGCGAAGTGATCGACGTCACCGACCACGCGTCGGGCGTCAACCCGTTCTACACGAACGAGTAGCGGTCGCCCCCACGCTTAGAATTGAGGAATGCTGCGCTTCCTCACCGCAGGCGAGAGCCACGGTCCCTCCCTTACGGTCATCGTTGAAGGCCTGCCGTCGGGTTTGGCGATCACCGACGAGCAGATTGGCGACGAGCTCGCTCGTCGCCGCCTCGGTTACGGACGCGGACCTCGCATGCGCTTCGAGCGTGACGAACTGCGCCTGATTGGCGGCATCCGACACGGACGAACCTTGGGTTCACCCGTGGCGATAGAGATCCTCAACTCCGAATGGCCCAAATGGGAACAAGAGATGTCCGCCGCGCCGGGTACGCCGAGCACCAAATTGACCAAACCTCGACCGGGTCACGCCGACCTGGCCGGAATGCAAAAGTACGCCTTTGACGACGCGCGCGACGTGCTCGAGCGTGCGAGTGCCCGTGAGACCGCCGCACGGGTGGTGGCCGGGTCGCTCGCTAAGGTCTTGCTCGGCGCAATCGGCGTCGAGATCTTGAGCCACGTTGTGCGTATTGGTCAGGCCGCCGCACCAGCTGACCTGCGGCCTCAGCCCGGCGAGCTCGACCGAGTCGACGAGAGCGAGGTTCGGTGCTTCGATCCAGAGTCCGCCTCGCGCATGATCGCCGAGATCAAGGCCGCCGCCAAGGAGGGCGATTCGCTCGGGGGCATCGTCGAGGTGATCGCCTACGGCGTACCAGTGGGCCTGGGAAGTTACGTGCACTGGGATCGAAAGCTCGACGGGCTGATCGCCGGTGCGCTGATGAGCATCCAAGCCGTCAAGGCCGTCGAGATCGGTGACGGGATGGTCCAGGCGTCCCAGCGCGGCAGCGTCGCGCACGACGCGATTGCCGTCGACAGCGAGTTCGTGCAGGGTGGCGGCTTCATCCGACGAAGCGACCACGCCGGAGGACTCGAAGGCGGCATGACCTCGGGAGCACCCGTGATCGCGAAAGTCGCCATGAAGCCGCTCGCCACACTCAATCGACCGGTGCTCGAGACCGTGGACGTCGCGACCGGTGAAGCGACCGTCTCGTTCAAGGAGCGCACCGACGTCACCGCGGTGCCGGCCCTCGGTGTCGTCACCGAAGCCATGTTGGCCCTGGTGTTGGCCAGTGAGGCGCAGCGCAAGTTCGGTGGTGACTCGGTCGAGGAGTTTGTACGCAACCACGAGTCCTACGTCGCTCATCTCGGCTCGACGTCCTCGCACGCACGAAACGACTAGCGATGACGCGCCTCGTGCTCGTTGGCCTGCCGGGAACCGGCAAGACCACCGTGGCGAGAGCACTCTCGACCGTGTGGGGCGTTGAGGTCCTTGATACCGATGACCTTCTGAGCCAGGCCGTGGGACTCGCCGCGCCACAGTACCTACGCGAGCACGGTGAAGAACAGTTTCGCCGTCGTGAGTACGAAGCGCTTCTCGAGGCGCTCGGGTCTGACGCAGTGGTGTCGACGGGCGGGGGCATCGTGACCCTCGCCGAAGCTCGCCAGGCTCTCGCTGCGTCCAGGACCTATTGGCTGGACTGCGCGGACGAGGAGATCCTCGCTCGGGTGGGCGAGGGGGATCGTCCACTGCTGGGCGAGGATCGCGCCGGATCACTCGCACGTCTGCGAGCCCAACGCGAGCCCTGGTACCGGGAGGTGTCGCGCGCGCGCATCGACTCTTCGGGGACCCTCGATGACGTCGTCGGTTTGATCCTGGACGAACTGACCAAGGCGAAGGCATGAGGGTCACCGTCGCACTCGAGGAGCGTTCCTACGACGTAATCATTGGCCCAGGCGTTCGTCACCAGTTGGCCGCGGTGTTAGACGAGCAGTGCCAGGGTTACCTCGCGTGCGTACTCATCACGTCGGCGTCACTGCGGACCCAACCCTGGTTCGAGGCGGCCTTTAGCGACGCGACGCACGTGATCGAAGTACCCGAAGGTGAGAACGCGAAGACCTTCGAGACCCTCGAAAGCGTGTGCGAGCAGTTGGCGGCACTGAACGTGTCGCGAGCGGACGTCGTGGTCGGCGTGGGGGGCGGCGCGGTGACCGACCTCGCGGGTTTCGTTGCTTCGGTCTACCTGCGCGGCGTTCGTCTCATCCAGGTGCCGACGACCTTGGTTGGTCAAGTGGACGCAGCGATTGGTGGCAAGACCGCCGTGAATCTGGCGGCGGGAAAGAATCTGGTGGGCGCCTTTCATCAGCCCGTGGCCGTTTTGTGCGACTACGAGACCCTGGCGACATTGCCCGAACGAGAGCGCCTGAGCGGACTGGGTGAAGTGGCCAAGTGCTGGTTGCTCGAGGGTCGAGACGCCAAGGATCTACCCGCGACATCGCTCGAGGACCTGATCGCGCTCTCGGTGAACTTAAAGGCGAGGATCGTCAGCGCCGATGAGTTCGAGGGCGGCCAGCGAGCGCTCTTGAACTACGGCCACACGCTCGCGCACGCGCTGGAGGTCCTGGCGTTGCAGCGCGACCGCGATGAATTACGCCACGGCGAAGCGGTCGCGATTGGCCTGGGTTTCGCTGCTCGTCTCGCTTACGCACTTGGTCGCGTTGACGCGGCGTTCATTGCGAACCACGACGACGTGCTCGACGCCCTCGACCTGCACGCGCGTGTACCTCGTGATCTCGAAACACACGACATCATTCGCGCCATGGGTCACGATAAGAAGGCGCGCCACGACTTAACCTTTGTGCTGGCGGGCCCGGAGGGCTTCGACGTGGTTCGCGACGTCGACCCCCAGGTCGTCACTCGGGTGTTGGAGGAGTTTCGAGGTGACCAATGAGTAGAGGGATTCTCCTTTTATCGGGACCGAATCTGGATCAACTGGGTTCTCGCAGCCCTGAGATCTACGGTACCCAGACCCTCCAAGGGCACGTTGATCGTTTCAGTCGCGAGGCCGAGGCGCGCGGCTTCAGTGTCCACCACGTGCAGTCGAATTTCGAGGGGGACCTCATCGAAGCGGTGCACGCAGCACGCGACACTTCGGCGGCGATTGTCATCAATGCGGGCGCCTTGACCCACACGTCTTGGGCGCTCGCGGATGCCCTCGCCATGTTTAGTGGCGTCAAGGTCGAAGTCCACCTCTCTAATCCCGCGGCGCGTGAGCCGTTTCGCCACGTCAGCACCTTGGCGGGCGTCGTGAACGGTTCGGTGGCCGGATTTGGCGCAACGAGTTACGACCTCGCCCTTGACGCGGTCACCCGTCTGCTCGCCTAGGACGAATAATCGGCCCGTGGGTCATTGCCTAGAATGGGCAACGCAACATTTGCGAAAGGTACGTGGCCCATGGCGGCAATCTCAACTTCGGACATAAAGAACGGCATCACGATCAAGATCGATGACGGCTTGTTCACCGTCATCGAGTTCCAGCACGTCAAGCCTGGCAAAGGTGGTGCTTTCGTTCGTACCAAGCTCCGTAATGCGCGATCGGGTGCCGTCATCGAGAGGACCTACCGCTCAGACGAGCGCTTGGAGCAGGCCATCATTGACAAGCTCGACACGCAGTATCTGTACCGCGACGGCGATGACTATATATTCATGGACCAGTCCACCTATGAACAGGTCCCGGTCTCGTCCAAGAACCTCGGTGACGCCACCAATTTCCTGAAGGAGACCGGCAAGGCCATGTTGATCTTGCACGACGACGAGATCATCGGCGTCGAACTACCCGCGTCGGTCGAACTCGCTATCGCCGAGACCGAGCCTGGCATCCAGGGTGACCGCGTCTCGGGCGCCCGCAAGCCGGCCACCCTCGAGACCGGTTTCGTCGTTCAGGTGCCCCTGTTCGTCGGTCCCGGCGAGGTCATCAAGGTCGACACTCGTACGGGTGAATACATGACGCGGGCCTGATGAGCGAGTTGGGCCAGCAGCGTCACCGCGCGCGCGAGCGGGCCCTGGAGATCCTCTACGAGGCCACCATCAAGGAACGTCCCGTCGCCGACATCGTGGCGGCCCTGCCGCTCGCGCCTGATCCCTACACCATCGACATCGTCACCTCGTCTGAACTGCACCAAACCCAAGCCGAGACCCTGATAAGCGAATATTCCGAGCAATGGTCTCTTGAACGCATCGCAATGGTCGATCGAATCATCATGATCATGGCGATCGGTGAGTTGTTGCTTGATGAACCGCCGCCGCGTGCGGTCGTGATGGATGAGGCGGTCGAGATGGCCAAGGTCTTTTCAACCGACGGATCGGCGGCCTTCGTGAATGGCGTGCTCTCGGCCTGCGTGGAGCACCTGACGTAGTTGCGAGGTCCTCTTCGGGAGGGTTGCCCAGCGCGCGCGAACCTGAAGAGTAAATGAATACTTATTGTTTCCCCTACGCGTCGCCTTGAGCAGTGGTCAGGCGCCGATAATCCGCGAGAGAGCACATCATCGAGTCACCGTCAACTGGGCGAGCACTGCGGGAATCTCGCGCGCGCGTATCTTCAGCCTGTAGCGATTCTTCTTCTATTCACTGGGGCTTCGGGTTCGTCGAGCACGAGCGCACGCGGACTCGTCAACTGATTGACCGTCAGAGGTCCTCGCGACGCCAACGTCGATCACGAACCCTCAATGAAATATCGATGAGTCTTCGACAATCGGTGTTTGGAAGAAAACTCTTATGTAAGCAAATTTCGAGGTTCCCCTTGACTGACGACTCCCAGTAACTTCGTTACAGAGTTGTCGGTCAATACAGAGTCACAAGGAGCGGTGTATGTCAATAGGGGGAAGACTTGCCACGGTCGTCGTCGCCTTCCTGGTAGCGGTGGCCTTGGTCGTGACTGCGGTTGCAGTGTTCCTCGCACCCGGCACACCTGGCGGCGTCGTCAACTTCACGAAGGCCCAGGCCGCAGGGCAGCCGGTGGACCTGACCGTCCAGACTGTTGGAGCGATTGGATTCGGTGCGCACCCCACGTGGGTCTCGTATCTGGTGAAGGACCCCCAGGGCAAGTGGGTCCACGAGACCACGTGGAAGCTTCCCGCGCACACGCTCGTACACATGACCATCTACCAATACGACTCGGGTAGCCCGTTGCGCAACCAGGAGTGGGGCCAGGTCCAGGGCACCATCGGGGGCACGGCAACCTTGAACGGCAAGACCTATTCGCAGTACGACTCCTACACCGGTAACGGCGTGGGACACACGTTCGCAGTGCCAACGCTCGACTTAAGCGTCCCGTTGATCGGTGTCAGCGGCAGTGCGACCAACGTGTGTGGAGAAGCACCGTGCCACTTCAACTCGGCACATAACATCATCACCTTCAGTTTCAAGACCCCCGGTCCGGGAAATTATCCGTGGCAGTGTTTCGTTCCCTGTGGGCTCGGATACCTGTACGGCAACGGAGGGCCGATGTCAACCCAGAACTACATGGGCGGATTCCTTGACGTGGTGGCTCAATAATGTCATCGGAGAACTCAATGAAGAATGAAACCAACCACTTGCGGCGAATCTTCGTCGTCACGCTGGTCCTGTCGGTGGCCGCCGACCTGTTGTACTGGTTCCTCGTCGGTCCTCACGTGCCACCGGGAAGTATGACGTCAACGGCACACGACAACCAACTCGACTTCAACATCCTCTTGGTGATCGCGCTGCCGGTGCTTATCGGGGTCTGGGTCTTCCTCGGCTACTCGATTGCCAATTGGAGTGCCAAGCGGGCGAACGTGCCCGAACCTCAAGGTGGAGCGAGTGCACGTACGAACATGAAGGCCCAGGTCCTCTGGATAACCATCACCTCGGTGGTGGTCCTCTTTCTGGCGGGCTTTGGAACCGTGGAATTGATGGTCGGCAACGGCTCGGGCGGTGGTGAAGGACCGAACCCGGTCTGGGAACCGGCCGGTGCCGCCAAGGCGGAGACTGCCGCGCTGACGTCCTCGGCGACGTGGGCGCCCGGCAAAGTGCTCGTCGTGCAAGTGATCGCCCAGCAGTGGAAGTTCACTTACCGCTATCCGCAATTCGGTGGCTTCGAGTCGCCGCAGTTGATGCTTCCCGACAACACGACGGTCGCCTTTAACGTGACGTCGCTCGACGTCATTCACAGTTTCTGGGCCTATCAGCTCGAGGTGAAGGCTGACGCGAACCCTCAAGAGAACAACGTGGCGTTTACGACCACCAAGCAACTTGGGAATTTCACCGTCCGCTGCAGTGAACTCTGTGGCCTTTGGCATGGTGCGATGTACGACTACGGCAAGGTGCAGACCCAGGCAAACTTCGCGACATGGGCGACGACCACCGAAAGCGCCAACGCCGCCAATACCGCAGTATTGCCGGCGTTCGCGTGGACCTACGTGCCCGACGCAAATGGGGCCGCGGGTGGTTACTACCCCGACGGTACCGTGACGCCGTACAGCTCCGTGGAGGTCTACGGAGCCAAGCAGGCAGCGTCGTGATGAAACTCGAAACGATGAACGAACGAACAACGATGAAGCTAGAAACGGAGACAGCGCGATGACCATTAGCGCCGAACGACCGACGAAGAATGTGGCCACCGGCACTCCGCCAGGTTCGTCCCATCGAGGCGAGCCTTGGACCCAACGTCCGGGCTGGCTGAGCCAGCACCTGGGTACGGCGATCATTGCCGCCGTCTTGGGATACGTGTTTGGACACTGGCTTGGGAACTACATAACCAGTGGCTACCCGTACATCGCAAACAGTGGGCAGAACTCGGCGGCGAATGCACTCGCCCTCACCTTCGGAGTCGTTGGCTGGTTGCTCGGCATCGGGGCGCTCAACTACCCGCTCGCCAAACTCGTCGGCAGGGAACCAGTGCACGAAAAGCCGGTCGAGGGTTGGACGAGGTACTTCCGCTACACCCTTGACCATAAGGTGGTCGGACTGCAGTACGTCGTCGGCGTCTTGTTGTTCATGTTCACCGGTGGATTGCTCGCGATGGCGATTCGCACCGAACTGCTCAGCCCCACGACCCACGTCTTCGGTCCCGGTACGTACATCGAGATCGTGAGTGAACACGGCACGATCATGATGATGATGGCGACCTCGATCATTGTGGGTCCCCTGGGCAACTACTTCGTGCCTCTCATGATTGGTTCGCGTCGAATGGCGTTCCCGCGCATCGAGGCCTTCAGCTTCTGGATCTTCATCGCGGGCTACGGCGTCATCTTTTCGGCGTTGCCCTACGGTGGCTTCCCGACCGGATGGACAGGCTACGCCCCGTTGCAGACCCAAGCGGGACCGGGAATGATCTCCTATCTCCTCGGCTTTGCGGTGATCGGGCTGGGCATGATGGCAGCCGGATTCAATATCGCCGCGACGGTCATCAACTGTCGAGCGCCGGGGATGACGTGGAGTCGAGTGCCGATATTCGTCTGGTCGATTCTGGCGACGGCCGCACTCTTGACACTGGCCACGCCCACGCTGTTCGCCGCCGGGCTGTTCGGCGTGCTCGACAAGACGGTGCAGACCGCCTTCTACGTGACCGAGCACGGCGGAAGTTCCTACCTGTGGGAGAACCTCTTCTGGTTCTTCGGTCACCCCGAGGTATACATCATGGCGCTACCGGGCTTTGGCATCGTGGCAGAAATCTTGCCGGTGTTCACCCGAAAACCGCTCTTCGCGTACAAGGTTGCCGCAGCGGGCATGATTGGTGTCGCACTCCTGTCCTTCTTTGTCTGGCAACACCACCTCTTCCAGAGTGGCATTAACCCCGACATGCGGCCGCTCTTCATGCTCACCACCGAATTGATTTCCATTCCAACCGGATTCATCTTCCTCGTGGGTATGGGGACGCTGTATAGAGCGAAGATCAGATTCGAGGTACCCATGCTCTTCGCCATGGCGGTCTTCTTCAACTTCTTGATTGGTGGGGTAACGGGCGTGTTCCTCTCGGACGTACCGGTCAACGTGACGGTCCACGGCGGGTTCTTTGTCCTGTCGCACTTCCACTACACGATCATGGGCGGCCTACTCTTCGCCTTCATGGCGGGTCTTTACTACTGGCTGCCGAAGATGACGGGTCGAATGATGAATAAGAAACTAGGGCAGTGGCATTTCTGGACCATGTTCGTCTTCTTCAATCTGACCTTCTTTCCGATGTTCGTCATTGGTTTGTTGGGCCAGCCCCGTCGTGTCTTCACCTACGCGAGGAACCTCACCATACTGAACGACTTCTCGTCGATCAGTGCGTTCCTGCTCGGCTTCTCGTTCTTGATCTTCTTCGCGAACCTGATGTGGTCGATGTACATCAAGCCAGTGAGGGCTCCTGCGAACCCCTGGGACTCGCTTGGCCTCGAATGGCAGACCGCGAACCCGATTCCGGAGTACAACTTCGAGCGCATCCCGGTGATCATGACCGACCCGTATCACTACAGCGAGTCCGGTGCGCCCGCGCTCGCGGATCTCGGAGTGGGTGTCTCGAACGCAACAGATTCATCATCGTCCAGTAGGTCGAAAAAGTAGTTAGTGGAGAGATCACGATGACTGACACATCAAGAAATCAGAGTTCGATGAGCGAGACGCCCGAAGAGATCGAATACGAGCTGCGCGGGCAGATCGGTTCGATTTGGTCGGGGGGACGTCTGTTCATAGGCATGTACACGTTCCTACTCGCGTCGCTGGCGTTCTCGTACTTCTATCTTCGCGCCGCGAACAACGGACTGTTGTGGCGGCCCCACAACATCACCGCTCCGACCGCGTACGGCTGGACGATTTGGACGCTCAGTCTGGTCGCGGCGCTGCTGGTGTTCTTCGGTCAGCGCCGGCTGCGATCGGGCAACGTGCTTGACTGGCACGTGGCTGGCTGGGTGGCAGTCGCGTGCGGGCTTGGTGCCTTGGGTGCACAGATCTGGGAATTCACCGCGGTGCCGTTTTACCCAGGCTCGAGTGGCTACGCTTCAACGTTCATTGGTTGGTCGGTCATCAACATCGGAACCTTGGCCGCCGCGACCTACTGGCTCGAGACGACACTGGCTCGGTCGTATCGGTTGAGGAAAGAGACCGCCGAAGCGAGCCCCGAGCTCTCCAACGCGGCTTCGGCGAGACTGTTCCGCGCCAACGTGTCGTCGATGACGTACTTCTGGGGCTTCGTGGCAATCAGCGGTGCGCTCTTCTTGGCGATGTTCTATCTGTTGTAGAAGTTTTCGCTTGCGGTACCGTACTAGACAAGATCGAGACTTGAAGTTCAAGGGATAGGGTTGGAGGTGATGATGCAAGCAATCGATATGTATATCGGTGCGCAGGTGCTGACGACGGTGGTTCCCTTGGGTGTCCTGTTCGTGGTGCTGCTTTGGGTTTTCTTCCAGCGCAACCCGACCGAGTGAGCGAGGGGACGTCGCCCTCAATCTCGACGAACGCGACGCGGACGTTTCGCACCTACGTGGTGATTGTTGGGTTCCTGTTACTTATTCTCTGTTTCGTGCCGCCCGTGGAAGGATGGGCACGGCGCTACGAATACGTCCAGGCAATGCAGTACCTTGCCTTTTCGGTCCTGATCCCTGCCCTTCTCGTGGTCGGAGCACCCTGGCGCTGGATTGGTCTCGCCTCGTCGCGCCCTCTCCGGATTGACGACGACGGACACCTCGAAGACGACCAGTCGCTTCGATACATCGATCGACACGTTTGGGTACGCCAACATCAAGTGAGTAATGCGCGCGCTATTTGGCTGATGGTGTTTTTCGTTGCCTTGACAATCTTTTGGCGATCCGCACCCGTTGTCGATTACCTCGTCCGTCACGGATGGGTCGTCGTTGTCGAGGCGCTGAGCAGTGTCGTCGTGGGCGTGCTCCTGTGGACTGATTTGGTGGAATCACCCCCGCTCGCGCCTGGGACCACTCGTCCCTACCGGATCGGAATGTCCGCCATTGCCATGTGGACCGTCTGGGTGTTGGCCTATCTGGACGCCATGTCGCACTCCTCGTGGTATTCCGCCTTCCATCACGTCGCGGGTCATGGCCTCTCGGCGGCAGCCGATCAGCAGTTCAGCGCGGCTGTGATGTGGTTCTTCTCGGCCGCGGCGTTCTTGCCCCTGGTGTTCTGGAATCTCGTGCACTGGCTTCAGTCCGAGGAGAACCCGACCGACGAACTCAACCGGATGATTCGCCGTGAGAGGACGTTCGGGCCCTAGCGATTGCCGGCCGAAGACTGCTCAGGTTCCGGTCAGGTGGGGAAGGATGGGCAGGGTCGGTTCTTTGAGGGAACCGTCGATTTTGCTCGCTGCCGCGACGTCGTCGATTGCGATTTGACGGTCGCTGAGGAGTAGAGACTGCTGTTTGGTCAAGTCCCTGATGTATTTCTTGTCGCCGGGATGCACGAAGAGGTTCTGAATGTCCTCGATCGCAGCCAGAGCATCTGAGGTGGACCACGTCACCTCGGTCGAAAGCATCTGGTCGACGTGTCGGCCGGCCTTCGAGTCCGTTACCTCGATGTTGTTGGTCAGGTCGTAGATCGCACCACTGGCGAACGAGCACGCTGTCTGATCACTGACAAGTTGACCCGGTACTTGGGACAGGTTGGAGGCGGATAACTTGCCGGCGAGGCTCTCGTTATAGAAACTGAAACTTTCCTTGACGGCATAGATGCACGGAGCGAGGTCGCCGTTGATGGCCACGATCGTCTCGTTCTGAGTCGCGCGGTCCTGGGCTCGCGTCGAATGTGACGGTAGGTCGCTGATAATTGATACTGCCAACACGACGATCACCGAAACCAGGATCAAGAACCAAGGACGTCGATAGAACGCAACCTTGAAGGTAGACAGTGACGACGCGGACATCGACCCCGGATCGAAAGCGGGCGTCTCGAGGGGAGTGAGGTCGTTTGTCACTTCACAAGACTATCGGCGGTCGTGGCGATCCCTTTCGCAAAACGGCTGATGAGATTGTCCTTGAGAAAAAAGACTCCGTTTGAATTCACGTTGGCAAACGGCGTCGCTTGCGCTTCCAGTTGTCCGGACGGCGCTATGAAGAACAGGACGTTGTTGTGCGTCACCTCACCCGGCTTGGCGCCAACTTTGATGCGAACGCCGTAGCTCGTCCAGACTGCATCGAGCGAAGAAAGTGAACCAGTGAGAAAGACGACGTTGGACGCGTGAGAGAGGCCTGGTACTCGCAGCGCCGTTGGATTAGCACTCATCGAAAGGTCGCGCGGGTCGGTGTTCACGATCGCGAATTCGACGTGGTCCTGGTCCTTTCCCAAGAGCGTTTGTGCCTGCTTGATCTCGGCGCCCAAGACAGGACAGATGTCGTTACACGTCGAGTTCTCGAAGGCGAGCACGATTACCTTCCCGTCGGAACGGTGAAGTTTCCAAAGGTGGTCACGTTGGGTGCGTAGCGTGAAACCCGGAGCCGTCGCGTTGTCGATCTCTTTGAGGTCCATCAATTGGTCGACGCTCAACGTGTTGAGTGAGCCCACGGGCGTGAGGTTGGCGTTGGAAGGTAGGAATTTCGTCGTGGTGGCACTGGTCACCCCGAAGCCGCCAAAGAAGTGCTCGAGGGCAGCTCCACCCAGACCGAGAACGACGAAGATGGCCAGTATCCAGGCAACGGCTTTGGGGGGAACGGGTGCTCGTCCCCCGCCATGTTTGAGATTGCGATCCACGGGCGCGTGTGCGGCGAACATCGCGGCGCGCTCGGACTCAGTGAGCAGCCGCGTTGTCGCCGTGCTCTCGTGTTCGCTCATGTACGGCCCGTATTCCCTCGACGTCGAACAATTCTAATTCGGTCTGGTCTAGCAGTGTCCCTGCTCGGCGCATCGCGGCATTAAACCGTAGCGGTCGATGGCGAGGGTAGGGTGATCGTGTGGAGGGAACGGAGGGCCAAGACGCCAGCGCTCCCCGAGAACACCGCGCACGTCGATTCACGGGAGTCGAAGCATGGCGCGCGCACTTGACCTTGTTCGTAGGCGTGGCCCTCTGTGGCTTCGCGTTCTGGTTTGAGTTAGGTCGGGCGGAGCGAGGCAATGGGCTCAGCTGGGCCTACGTGTTCGAGTGGCCGCTGCTCGCGGTGTTCGCCGTGTATATGTGGTGGAACGTCCTCGATCCCCAGCGCCAAGTACGGGTGAAGTCCAAGAAGAAAAAGGAGCTCGCGCCTGAGTTTCACGGCATGTTGAGTGCGTGGGAGGAACATCAGCGCGCCTTGACTAAGGACAATCTGGATCAAGGGCCGGGCGACCAACATCCTTCACGCTGACTGAACCGAGTTTCGATTCAGGATTCTTAATCGCCGCGCGACACCGGGCAAGGATTGCGACGGACGGCCTGCTATGGTGAGTGAAAAGAAGTCGTGAAGCGGGTCCCGTGAGGTCCGTACGGCGGGAGTGTCATGAGCAGTGGAGAGCAACGCCAGACGCCATCCGGCGGTCTGGCGTTTTTTGCGAAGAGCCAGCTTTTGACGAGCGACGAGGTCGAGCGAGCCCTCAAGCGCATGGCTCACGAGATCGTCGAACGCAACCACGGTTCAGCCCAAGTGAGCGTGATCGGACTGCAGGTCGGCGGCGTCGTGTTCGCCACGCGGATCGCCGAACTGCTGCGCGACATACTCGGCGAGGGCGTCTCGCTTGGACTCTTGGATGTTTCGTTCTATCGCGACGACCTCAACGCAAATCCGGTGCCGAGGTCTGCGGCGACCACCATTGACCGAGAACTAACCGACCAGACCGTCGTGCTAGTCGACGACGTGCTCTTCACTGGCCGCACTATCCGCGCAGCGTTGAACGCGCTGTCGGATTGGGGGCGGCCGCGTTCGGTGCAACTCGCCGTCATGGTCGATCGCGGCCATCGTGAGTTACCGATTCGACCGGATTACGTGGGCAAGAATCTTCCGACCGCGCTCGACGAAGCGATTCTCGCCACGCTCGACGGTGTATGGATTGGCACCAAGGGGATCTCGTGATCGACTCGATCCGTGGTCAGAACCTGTTGACGTTGAACGATCTCTCGCGTCACGCGCTCGTGGAGGTGCTCGACACGGCAGAGTCCTTCGTGGAAGTGAACCGACGCGCCATCAAGAAGGTACCGGCGTTGAAGGGTCGTGTGGTGGCCTCACTCTTCTTCGAGGAGTCGACGAGAACCCGACTCAGTTTCGAGACCGCGGCCAAGCGCCTTTCGGCCGATGTACTTTCACTCGCCGTCGCTTCGAGCAGCGTGAAAAAAGGGGAGTCGCTGCGCGACACCATTGCCACCATCGACGCTCTGGGCATCGACGCCGTTGTACTTCGACACCAGTCCAGTGGCGCCGCACTCCAGGTGAGTCGCTACGTTCCCCACGTGCGCGTCATCAACGCCGGTGACGGATTGCACCAACACCCGACCCAGGGCCTGCTGGACGCCTTCACCGTGCGTCAGGTCCTGAGCGAGCGCGCAGGGATCAGTGGTCAAGAGTCCGGGGCGGCGCTGTTTCAAGGGCTACGGGTGTTGATCGTGGGCGATATTCGACACAGTCGGGTCGCGCGCAGCGACATCGCCGCGTACTCGACCCTCGGGTGCGAGGTCCGTGTGGCGGCGCCCGGGACCCTGCTGCCCGCCGACATCGAGAACTGGCCGGTCCAGGTCGTTGAGGACTACGACGAGGCGCTCGAGTGGGCCGACGTCGTGGCCCTGTTGCGCTTGCAACGAGAGCGAGGTTCGGGATCGTTCGTGCCCTCCCTGGGCGAGTTCACCCAGACCTTCGGACTGACCCTAGGGCGCGCGCGACGACTTCGCCCGACGACCATCGTCATGCACCCCGGACCGATGAATCGCGGCGTCGAGATCGATTCACGGGTTGCGGACATGGCGTGCACGGTCATTGAACGTCAGGTGACCAACGGCGTGCCCATTCGCATGGCGGTGTTGTACCTCACCGTGGCTGGTTCGAGTGGAGGGGTGTCGTGAGTTCGTTCGTGCTACGCGCAGGCTTGGTGGTTGGTCCGGCGACGAGTCAGGTCGCTGACGTATTGCTGGTCGATGGTCGAATCACCGGCGTGGGAGTCGACCTCGACGCACCGAAGGGTTGTCACGTGATCGACGCGAGCGGGTGCTGGGTGGGTCCGGGTTTCGTCGATCTGCACACCCATCTTCGCGAACCCGGCCGCGAAGAGGCCGAAACTATCGAGAGTGGCGCGCTCGCGGGTGCCGTGGGTGGTTACACGGCGCTGATGGCGATGCCCAACACCGAGCCGGCTCTCGACAACGTGGCCCTGGTGTCCTACGTGCTGGACCGTGGCGCCCGCACGCCCCTGGACATTGCCGTCGCCGGAGCGATCACTCAGGGCCGACGGGGCGAGAGTCTGGCGCCGATGGCCGAGATGGCCGAGCTCGGAGTCCGTCTCTTCAGTGATGACGGCACCGGCGTGCAGGATCCCTCACTCATGCGTCGAGCCCTCACGTACGCGCGACCTCTCGGGGTACGTCTCGCCCAACACTGCGAGGACGAGCTCTTGGCGGCGGGTGGCTCGATGAACGAAGGCGCGGTGAGCGGTCGACTCGGCCTCGTGGGTCGTCCCAGGCTCGCCGAAGAGCTGATGGTCCAGCGCGACATCGAACTCGTCGCCCTGACGGGTGGCTCGGTGCACTTCATGCATCTCTCGACCGCCCGGTCCCTGGACCTGGTTCATCAGGCGCAACGACGGGGACTTCCGATCACCTTTGAAATCGCGCCGCATCACTTCACTCTGGATGAGACGTACTGTGAGCAGTTCGATCCGATCTTCAAGGTCCACCCACCGCTTCGAGCGAAGTCGGACGTCGACGCGCTTTGCGAGGCCCTGCGTACTGGCGGCGTCGACGCGGTCGCGACCGACCACGCACCGCACGCGCCCGAACTCAAGGATCTGCCTTTTGACGAAGCACCCCCCGGGATGCTCGGACTCGAGTACGCCGCGTCGCTCACGTTCGAAGCGCTCGGCGACGCGCCCGATCCCCATCTATTCTTTTCTGTGCTCAGCCGCGAACCCGCCCGCATCGCCCAGCTTCGTCACGACGACGTGCGCGTTCGTCACAGCGGTCACGGTGGCGCGCTCACCCAGGGTGAGGACGCGAACCTGGTGGTGTTCGACCCGCACGCGACCTGGACCGCCCACAACGAGGATCTTCATAGTCACGCGATGAACAGTCCCTACGACGGACGGGCCTTGAGCGGTCGGGTTCGGGCCACGGTCGCCAAGGGAGTGCTCGTGGTGAACGACGGGGACCTGGTATGAATCGTCCGCCCGCGCTGCTCGCGCTCAACGACGGCACGACGTTCGAAGGCTACGCTGCGGGTCATCTCGCCGACCAAGGCGTCACCACGGGCGAGTTCGTGTTCAACACTGCGATGAGCGGCTACCAGGAAGTGATCACCGATCCGAGTTACGCCGGCCAGATCATCGCCTTCACCTATCCGCACATCGGCAATTACGGCGTGTCACCCCTGGACGATGAGGCACTGCGTCCGTGGTGTCGCGGGCTGGTCGTGCGCGACCTTTCCGACCTACCTTCGAACTGGCGCTCCGTCGGACCGCTCGAGGGGTTCCTACGTCAACACCGGGTGCCCGCGATCGTGGGGGTGGACACGCGTCGACTCACACGTCACTTGCGCTCGCACGGGGCGCTACCGGGCGCCTTCGGTCACGACGAGAAGTCCGTCGTCGCGGCGGCGACGCGGGCTACGGGGACTGACGGGACCGACATGGTCACCATGGTGTCCACACCAGAGGCGTATCAACGTGGCGAGGGCGATCTGCACATCGTGGCCTTCGACTACGGCATCAAGACCACGATGGTGCGCGCCCTCGGAGCACGTTTCCGCGTCACCGTGGTTCCCTCCTCGACGAGCGCGAGTGACGTGCACGCGTTGGGCCCTGATGGTGTCTTTCTCTCCAACGGTCCCGGCGACCCCGCGGCGCTCGCCGACCAGGTGGCGGTGTTGCAAGAACTTCTCGGCACGGTGCCGGTGTTCGGCATCTGCCTCGGACACCAGTTGCTCGCGAGCGCGCTCGGGGGCACCACCTTCAAACTTCCCTTCGGTCATCACGGCAGCAACCACCCCGTCAAGGATCTCGCGACTGGACGAATCGAGATCACGGCCCAGAACCACAACTACGCCGTGACCCCCGACACGTTGTCGCGCGGCTTCGTGAGCCACGTCAACTTGAACGACGGGGTCATCGAGGGTATTTCGTCGCCGCAGGATCGATGCTTCTCGGTCCAGTACCATCCCGAGGCCGGGCCGGGGCCCCACGACGCTCGCTACCTCTTTGACCGCTTCGAAACGCTGGTTCGTCATGGAACCCTGGAGAGTGTCTAGTGCCCCGTCGACACGACATTCACTCGATCCTGGTCATCGGTTCGGGTCCGATCGTCATCGGTCAAGCCTGTGAGTTCGACTACTCGGGCACCCAGGCCTGCCAGGTCCTGCGCGAGGAGGGTTACAAGGTAATCCTCGTGAACTCGAATCCCGCCACGATCATGACCGATCCCGCCACCGCGGACGTCACCTACGTCGAACCCCTTGACGTCGAAGTACTGATCGACATTCTTGAAAAGGAGCAGCCCGACGCCCTGTTGCCTACCCTCGGCGGCCAGACGGCTCTCAACTTGACCATGGAGTTGGTACGTCTCGGCGTGACCGAACGTTTGGGCGTCGAAGTGATCGGCGCCCGTCCCGAGGCAATCTCGACCGCAGAGAATCGCGAACTGTTCAAGGAGGCGATGGGCGACATTGGCCTGAAGGTCCCCGAGTCGGGATTCGCCCACGACGTCGAGACCGCCGTCGAGATCGCACTGAGGATTGGCTGGCCCATCATCATCCGGCCAAGTTTCATCCTTGGTGGTGCGGGTACGGGCATTGCGCACAACGAACACGACTTTCGCGTCCTCGCCGAAGAAGGCATCGTCGCCTCACCCATTGGCGAGATCCTCGTCGAGAAGTCCATCGCCGGATGGAAAGAGTACGAGCTCGAGGTCATGCGCGACGTCGCGGACAACTGCGTGGTGGTGTGCAGCATCGAGAACGTGGATCCGATGGGTGTGCACACGGGTGACTCGATCACGGTCGCCCCCGCCCAGACCCTCTCCGACGTTGAGTACCAGGCCATGCGCGACGACGCCTTCGCGGTACTACGTCGCGTAGGCGTGGAGACGGGTGGGTCGAACGTGCAGTTCGCGGTCAATCCCGAGACCGGCGAACGCCTGGTGATCGAGATGAACCCCCGCGTGAGTCGATCGAGTGCCCTCGCGTCAAAGGCCACGGGATTTCCAATCGCCAAGATCGCCGCGCGGCTGGCGGTGGGTTACTCGCTCGACGAAATTCGCAACGACATCACCGAAGTCACGCCCGCGAGTTTCGAACCGGTGATCGACTACGTGGTCACCAAGATTCCGCGCTGGGCGTTCGAGAAGTTGCCGGGCGCCATACCCGAGTTGGGTACCCGTATGCAATCCGTGGGCGAAGTGATGGCGATCGGAAGAAACTTCGCCGAGTCGTTGCAAAAGGCGATCCGTTCCCTCGAGCAAGGTCGAGTGGGCTTCGCCCTTGGCGCGGCGTCGGAGTTCTCCGAACTCGATGACGAGGCACTTTGGCGACGTTGCGAAGTGGCGACACCCGAACGGCTCTTCGCCGTGCACGAGGTCATGGCGCGTGGCGCGAGCGTGGACGAAGTGTGTGAACGTACGAAGATTGACCGTTGGTTCGTGCACCAGTTTCGCGGCATCATCGAGCGAGAGAAGGAACTCGCCGGGGGCGTCGACCTGGCATCGCTCGACCGCCGAGGGTGGCTGCGCTACAAACAGTGGGGATTCTCCGACCCCCAGATCGCGATGTTGACGGGAGCGCAGACGAGCGACGTCACGCGGGTGCGCCGGGCGGCCGGCGTTCACACGGTGTTCAAGACCGTCGACACGTGCGCCGCCGAGTTCGACGCATCGACGCCGTATCACTACAGCACCTACGACGACACCAGCGAAGTCGAACTCTCGTCGCGCGATCGCGTGATCATTCTCGGTTCGGGCCCCAACCGGATCGGTCAGGGAATCGAGTTCGACTATTGCTGCGTGCACGCGTCGATGGCGTTGCGTGACATGGGTTACGAGACCGTCATGGTTAATTGCAACCCCGAGACGGTTTCGACGGACTATTCCACCTCGGACCGGCTCTATTTCGAGCCGCTCACGCCCGAAGACCTCGCTGAGGTCATCCTTGCCGAACAGGCCGCGTGCACTGACGGCGCTCGGGTGGTCGGGGTCATCGTGGCACTCGGAGGACAGACCCCTCTCAAGCTGTCGCATTCACTCGAGCCCTCGCTCGTGCTCGGCACGCCGGTCGCCTCGATCGACGCCGCCGAGGACCGAGAGCAGTGGTCGGCCATCTGCTCGTCCCTGGGTCTGCGACAACCGCCGGGTGACGTGGCGCTCTCGTTGCACGAGGCCAAGGCGGTGGTCAAGAAGATCGGCTACCCGGTACTCGTGCGGCCCAGTTACGTGCTGGGTGGGCGCGCGATGGAGATCGTCTACGACGACGCAACCCTCGAGCGGGTGATGAACGACCTCACGAGCCAACACGGTTCGCTCGCTCGCGAAGGGGGAGTGAGCCAGAGTCGTCCCATCCTCATCGATAGCTTCCTCGAAGACGCCATCGAGGTCGACGTCGATGCCGTGCGCGACGCGACCGGTGACGTGTTCATCGCCGGGATCATGGAGCACGTCGAAGAAGCGGGGGTCCATTCGGGCGACTCGGCGTGCGCGCTGCCGCCTCAATCGCTCAGCGCGAAAGTGCTCGGCGAGTTGGACGAGTACACGAGGAAGATCGCGCTTTCGCTCGGGGTGGTCGGACTGATCAACGTGCAGTACGCGGTCAAGGATGACGAGGTCTACGTCCTTGAAGCAAATCCCCGCGCGAGTCGGACGGTTCCCTTCGTCGCCAAGGCTACGGGCGTCGCGCTCGCCCAAGTGGCGGTGCACGTGACGATGGGTGAGAGCCTCGTCACGCTTCGCGAGCGCGCCATGATCCCGTCGTCGACCCCGGTGCCTTCGTACGTGAGCGTGAAAGAGGCGGTGCTGCCCTTCAATCGGTTCCCGGGCGTGGACACCGTCCTCGGTCCAGAGATGCGTTCGACCGGCGAGGTGATGGGCGTGGGCGAGAGCTTCGGCATCGCCTTTGCCAAAGCCCAACTCGCCGCGGGCACTCGACTACCTGACGAGGGTCAGGTCTTCATGTCGCTCGCGGACCGCGACAAGGTGGGCGGACTCGTGCTCGCGCGCCAACTCGTCGAACTCGGCTTCAGCATCGCCGCGACGGTGGGCACGGCGGGCTACTTGCGCAGTAATGACGTGCCCGTGCGCACGCTCGTGGGAAAGATCGGACTCACCGACCTGGGTGCGGACGCGGTAACGATGATGGGATCGGGCGAGGTCCAACTCGTGGTGAACACACCCTCGGGCAGCGGCGCTCGCGCCGATGGCGCGGCGATACGTGCAGCGTGCGTCGTGCACAAGGTGCCGTGCCTGACGACGTTGAACGCCGGTCTGGCCGCGGCGAAAGGCATTGCGGACACTCGCGCGCGCGGTTGGCGCGTGCATTCGTTGCAAGAGTTACACGCGTGACGTTCGACCTGACGACCCACGTTGGCGACGTGGTGCTGGCGTCGCCCGTGCTCACCGCGGCCGGCACGTCGGGTTACGGTGACGAACTCGCGGAATACGGTGACCTACGCAAACTTGGCGCAGTCGTGACCAAGTCGCTCGCCACCTTCGACTGGGCGGGAAATGCGCCACCGCGGGTGAGTTCGTCGGGCCCGCACATGTTGAACGCGGTGGGACTTGCGGGACCGGGCGTCGAGGCGTGGCGGCGAGACTACTTACCGGCGCTCGACGCTCGCGGCGCGCGCGTGGTGGGTTCCATCTGGGGGCGCACCGTCGCCGAGTTCGCCGGGGCGGCACGTGCGATGAGGGGAGCGGGCATCGCGGCGCTCGAGGTGAACGTGAGTTGTCCGAATCTGGAGAGTCGTTCGACGATGTTCGCGCACTCGGCGTCGGCGACGGCGGCGGTGGTCGAGGCATCACTCGAAGCGGATCTGCCCCTGTGGGTCAAGTTGAGTCCCAACACTCCCGACCTCGTCGAGATCGCAGGCGCCGCCCTCCGCGCGGGTGCGTCGGGCCTGGTGTTGGTGAACACCGTGCTGGGGCTGAGTATCGACCTCGAACGTCGTGCGGCTTCGCTCGGCAACGGTGGCGGGGGCGTGAGCGGTCCGGGGATTCTGCCGGTGGCGTTGCGCGCGGTCTTCGAGTGTCGCGCGGCGTTCGCGTCGGCGCCGATCGTGGGAGTGGGCGGTATCGCTTCGGGCGAGGACGCCGTAGCGATGCTGATGGCGGGGGCGGATGCACTCGAGGTGGGGACAGCGACCTTTGCGGACCCTCGCGCACCCTGGCGGATCCTTCGCGGACTAGAGCGTTGGATGCGTCGACACGACGTCGCTCGGGTGCGGGACCTGATTGGAGTGGCCCATGGTTGAGAGTTTCGGTGTTCGACTCCAGGAGCGCGTACGTGAGCGGGGTCCGCTGTGCGTGGGCATCGATCCGAGTCGCGCACTGATCGAGGGGTGGGGACGAGAGGACACGGTCGAAGGTCTCGAATTCTTCAGCCTCGCGGTCCTCGAAGCGGTTAGTGACACCGTAGCGGTCATTAAACCCCAGATCGCGTTCTTCGAACGTTTCGGTTCGCAGGGATTTCGAGTACTCGAACGCGTGATGGCTGATGCGCGTGACGCCCAGCTCATGATCGTCGCTGACGCGAAACGTGGCGACGTGGGTACGACCAATGACGGATACGCGCAGGCGTGGCTGAACGAAGCGTCACCACTGCGCGCTGACGCGATGACCGTGAGTCCCTACCTCGGCTTCGATTCGCTCGAACCAATGTTGCAGGGGGCCGCGAGTAGCGGGCGCGGTGTCTTCGTACTCGCGGCGACCTCGAACGCCGAAGGTCGCGTGATCCAGAGTGCTCGCACCCAGGACGGGGTGAGCGTCGAGTCCTTCGTGCTTGAGGAGATCCGCCGACGCAATCAGCGAGATGATGGCCTCGGATCTTTCGGGGCGGTGCTCGGAGCGACGAGGGACCGACCCCAGTTCGCTCTCGAGACCTTGAAGGGTCCCTACCTCGTTCCCGGGGTCGGCTCCCAGGGCGGTACGCCTGAGAACGTGGCGCGGATGTTCGATCGCTGTCCCGAGGGCAGCGTGCTCGCGAGCGTCTCACGGGCCATACTGCAGACGGGTCCGGAGCGCTCGGCCCTGCGCGACGCCGCCCGCCGCTGGCGCGACGATCTGGCCCACGCACTCGCCTAGGAAATTTGGTTCGAACAGGAGTAATCTGAGCGTGTGAGTCCAACGCCACCCACTTTGTCCCAGGAACAGAGGGTCGAGGCATCGCGCTTGGCCGTGGCTAATCGTCGACGCCGCGCCGAGGTGAAACGTCAGGTGAAGTCGGGTGAACTTTCGCTCGAAGAGTTGTTCGAGCTCGCCGAGCGTGAGGAATGCGTGGCTCAGATGAGGGCCTACGACTTGATAAGTGCGCTGCCCGCCATTGGTGAGGTCAAGGCCGAGCGCATCATGAAGAATGCCTCGATCGCCCAGACGCGACGAATTCGCGGGCTTGGGCCTAAACAGCGCGCGGAACTCTTTCGAGCTCTTGTCCGCTGAGCCCCTCGTTGTCGTTCTTATCGGCCCGGGCGGAGTTGGTAAGGGAACGATCGCGCGCCGACTCGTCGAACGCGACCACCATCTCTGGCTGAGTCGAAGTTGGACGACGCGATCACGGCGGGCCAATGAGAACGGCACCGAATACAACTTCGTGGACCGCGCGACCTTCGAGAAAGCGATTGACGAGCATCGATTCCTCGAGTGGGCCGAATTCCACGGCAACCTCTACGGCACACCGTTGCCCACTGCGCCCGCGGGCCGCGACGTACTGCTCGAAATCGAGGTCCAGGGTGCTGAACAGGTGCAACGGGCCAATCCCGCCGCCGTCGTAATCTTGGTCCTCCCCCCCTCGATGCACGAACTCGAAGGACGCTTGCGGGCCCGGGGAGATACCGAAGAACACGTACAGCGGCGCCTCGCCGTCGCGCCCCAAGAACTGGCTCGGGGACACGAATTGGCGTCGTACGTCGTGGAGAATGACGACCTGGAGCGGGCGGTTGAGGAAATCCTCTCTATACTGGAGGGACTGCGTCAGCAACGGCGCGACCCCCTTTAAAGGACCAGGACATGGCTGAACGCCCCACTCTCGTAGACCCGCCCATTGAAACGCTGCTGCACAAGGTGGGCGACTCGAAGTTCACCCTGGTGGCCGTGTCGGCCATCCGCGCGCGTGAGATCAACGAGTACTACAACGGACTGGGATCAGGCCACGGAGCCCTCATCCCGCCACAGGTGACCTCGATGTCGAACAAGTCACTCTCGCTCGCGATGGAAGAGTTGTACCAGGGGAAGTTGGAGTTCCACCGTCCGACGCCCGAGGAGATCGAGACCGAGCGTCTCCACGCCGAGGCGCAGGAGCAGGCTCGCCAGGACGCCAACAACGACCTGGACGCCTTCACCGATGCCCTCCGCGACGCCTAATTCGTCGTCACCGCGAATTGTCCTAGGAGTGAGCGGCGGTATCGCCGCCTATAAGTCTGTTGAACTCTTGCGCCTCCTGCGCGACGAGGGCTTCTTCGTCTCGCCGGTACTGACCCCGGACGCCACGCGATTCGTGGGAACCGTGACCTTCTCGGCCCTGGGTAGTGAGCCGGCGCGTACCTCGCTCTACGGCGACCCGACCACACCGATACCCCACACCTACCTTGGCCAACACGCCGACGTCATCGTGGTCGCTCCGGCGACGGCGCACCTAATTGCGCGTTACGCCGCGGGGCTGGCCGACGACCTCTTGACCGCGACGTTGCTCGCCTCGCGTGCGACGGTTCTGCTGTGTCCAGCGATGCACACCGAAATGTGGGAACAACCTTCGGTCCAGGAGAATCTGGCGACGCTTCGCCGTCGGGGTGTGCTCGTTCTCGAACCCGACGTCGGTGTGCTCGCCGGTGGGGACGTGGGCGCCGGCCGCATGCGCGAACCCGAGGAGATCGCCGAGCTCGTGAAGCGCCTTGCGCGGGGCTACGAAGGACCGCTCTCGGGGCGACGCGTCCTGATCACCGCGGGGGGCACCCGCGAGGCGATCGATCCGGTACGCGTGATCTCCAATCGTTCGTCGGGACGACAGGGCTACGCGATCGCCGAGGTGGCGAGTCGACTCGGCGCGAAGGTCACCCTGGTCTCCACCGTCAATTTGGCGTTGGCTCTGGACGTCGCGCGCCACGTGGAGCAGGTGAAGGTCCAGAGCGCAGCTGAGATGCACGACGAAGTCCTCTCGCGCCTGGCCGACGTCGACGTGGTCATCATGGCTGCCGCGGTTGCCGACTTCACGCTGAAGGCCTCGACGGAGAAATTGAAGAAGGATCAAGGTCCGCCCGTGCTTCGTTTCGAACCCACCGCGGACATTGTGCTCGATCTGGTCGCGAAGAAGTCAGCCGGTCAGATCATCGTGGGTTTCGCCGCCGAGACCACCAACGTCGAGCAGAACGCGTTGAAGAAACTACGGGCCAAGGGGGTTGATCTGTTGGTGGTGAACGACGTCAGCGCACCGAGCATCGGTTTCGAGCACCCGACCAACGAGGTGGTGATCCTGGACCGCAGCGAACACGCGGAATCGGTGACCCTTCGTTCGAAAGAAGCCATTTCGTACGAGATCTTGGCTAGGGTTGCTTCATTGTTACCCCAAGGAGCATCATGAATGACCGCACCCTCTTCACGTCGGAGTCGGTGACTGAAGGCCACCCCGACAAGATCGCCGATCAGATCTCTGACGGCGTCCTTGACGCGATTCTCACCCAGGATCCCACGGCGCGCGTCGCGTGCGAGACGCTGTTGACCACTGGCCTGTGCGTCATCGCCGGTGAGGTCACGACGAGCGCGTCGGTCGACGTCACCGCCGTAGCGCGAAAGACCATCCTCGACATTGGTTACGACGACGGGGCCAAGGGATTTGACGGCAAGAACTGCGCCGTGCTGGTCTCTTTTGACAAGCAGAGCGTGGACATCGCGGGTGGCGTCGATACGGCTTTCGAGCATCGCACGGGATCGGTCGAGGACGAACTCAATGCGTTGGGCGCGGGCGATCAGGGCATGATGTTCGGCTACGCCTGCAACGACAATGAGGACTTCATGCCTGTGCCGATCTGGCTCGCGCATCGCCTGTCGATGCGCCTCACCCAGGTGCGTCGCTCGGGTGAGGTGCCCTATCTGCGTCCCGACGGCAAGACCCAGGTCACCATTGTCTACGAGGGCGATCGACCGGTGGCGGTGGACACGGTGTTGATCTCGACCCAGCACGAGGACGGGTACGACTCCCAGACCACGATCAAAAACGACTTGCTCGAGCACGTCATCAAGCCCATGTTGCCAACCAACCTTGACACGAGTTCCGTGCGGGTCTACGCGAATCCGTCGGGCAAGTTCGTCCTCGGCGGCCCCCACGCGGACGCCGGACTCACGGGCCGCAAGATCATCGTCGACACCTACGGCGGCATGGCCCGTCACGGTGGTGGCGCGTTCTCGGGCAAGGACCCCTCCAAGGTCGACCGCTCCGCCGCGTACGCGGCACGCTGGGTCGCCAAACACGTCGTCGCCGCCGGCGCGGCCGAACGCTGCGAGGTGCAAGTCGCCTACGCCATCGGCGTCGCGCGACCCGTGTCGGTTCTGGTCAACACGTTCGGTACCGAGCGCGTGGACCGGGCTCAGATCGCCAAGGCCGTGGACGCCATCTTCGACTTGCGACCCGCCGCGATCATTCGCGACCTGGACCTGCGCCGACCTATCTATCAGCGCACCGCCGCGTACGGTCACTTCGGGCGAAGCGACCAGGGCTTCACCTGGGAACTGACACCCCGCCTAGACGATCTGCGCCGAGAACTGTCGCTGTAAGTGACCGCCGAGCGTGCGGTTCGCGTGATCACCGAGGTCGGAGCCGTCGACCGACCCTTTGACTACAACCTGAGCGACTCGACCGCCAACGTCGCGGTGGGCGACCGGGTTCGTGTGGACTTCAACCACCGTTCGGTGCGCGCCTGGGTCGTCGCCGAGGCCAGTCCGAGTGACGATTTCAAGTCCATCACCAAATGGCTCGGATACGGACCTCCTCCCTCGTTGCTCGACCTTTTGACGTGGGCGAGCGTGCGTTGGTACAGCCCGTTGTCGCGGTTCCTCATCTCGACGTCACCCAATCGGCTGGTCACTTCATTACCCGACGCCCCTCGAGCGCCAGAGCTCGACCAGAGCGTTCGCGAGGGTGCGCGCGTTCTAGATCCTGGCGTGTGGCACGTGTCGCCCACGACCGACCCGTTAGCCTTGATTCTGGGCGCCTACGACTCGACTCGCGAGCTGCCCGGGTCTCTGCTGGTGCTCGTGCCGACCGAGTCATGGGCGACGCGGCTGCGCGGACGGCTCGAGCAACGTGGCGTGCCGGTCGCCTCGAGCGAGCAGTGGGACCGGATGCGCGCAGGCTGGCCCGTCGTGGTGGGTGCGCGCGGTGCAGCTCTGGCCCCGGTGCCACGCGTGGCGGGTGTGGTGCTGGTGGACGCCGACGACGAGGCGTTCCAATCCGAGGCGGCGCCGACGTGGGACGCCTTTACTCTGGTGCGCGAGCGGTGCCGCCGCGATGACGCACCATGGTGGGCCACCTCGATGATCCCGTCGCCCACGCTGGTGAAGGATTCGTTGGTGGCGACCCTCGACGACGTGGTCGCTGGTTGGCCGCGGGTGCGCGTCGTGGACCGGCGCCAGAGCGACCCGCGCGACGGCGTCTTGTCACGTGAAGCCCTCGACGCAGCGCACCGCGCGCTCGCGGGCAACAACCCGGTCGCGGTCGCGGTCGTATTGCAGCGTTTGGGCACTGGTCGGTTGTTCGTCTGTCGAAAGTGTGGCGAACTCGCACGCTGCGCCCAATGTGACATGGCCGAAGAAGAGGTCGGCGACCAGCTCGCGTGCCGAGACCGTCACGAACTGCGCGCCAACTTCTGTCGCGTGTGTGGTGCGACCAACCTGAAGCGCGTTCGCGTGGGTGTGACCACACTGGCGAGCGACGTCGCCGCGCAATTATCCCAACCAGTGTCTGAAGTGACGGCCGCGAGCGACCCGGGTGCGGTGCTCTCCAGGGTGGTCGTGGGTACCGAGGCGATCTGGCAACGGGTGCGACGCTGCGGGGTCGTGATCTTCGTTGACTTCGACCAGTATCTGCTCGCGCCACGCGAATCGGCTCGCCGTAGTGCGGTGATTGCGGTAGGTAAGGCCGGTCGCCTCGTAGGTTCGCGACGCGAAGGTAACGGTGAAGTGGTCATCCAAACGAGGCGTGGGAATGATCTCGTCGTGCGCGCGCTCGAGAGCGGTGACGTCAGTGAACTCGTTCGCGAAGACAATGAGACCGCGGCATTGTTGGGCATGCCGCCCTACGGTGCACTCGCCGAAGTGTCGGGACCCGGCGCCGAAGCCTTCGTTGCTCAGTTACGCGAACCAGTGTCGGTGCACGCGACAGCAGAGGGCTTCGAAGTGCGTGCGAACGCCGTTGACGAGCTGATTTCGGCGTTACGTGCGGTGACCAGACCCGCCGAGAAGGTGCGCGTCGCGGTGCATTAGCGACGAAATGGCCCAGGGCCCTAGCGGCTCACCTGTCACGACCGACATGGATTCCTAGTGTCACGGGTACGGGCCCACACAAGGCGACGTCGCCGCGGAGCAGAAGCTTGCTTCGCGGCCACGCGTGACGGCGTCAGTCTCGGTGGTGATCCGCGCGAAGGGGCGGACGGGCCGAAAGTGGCGGGCGGTATCGTGGTGATATGAGTACGCTGCCGATTCGGACCTACGGCGATCCCGTCCTCAACGAGGTCACCACCGAAATTGACAACATCGACGGTCGCGTGGCCCAACTCGCCGAGACGATGATCGCCACGATGTACGAGGCACCCGGGGTCGGCCTGGCGGCCAACCAGATCGGCGTGCAGAAGCGCCTCTTCGTCTACGACAAAGGTGAGGGTCCCCTGGTGGTGGTGAACCCGACGATCGTCGAGTCCGAGGGTGAGTGGACGTACCTGGAGGGCTGCCTCTCGGTGCCGGGTCTCAGTTGGGAGATCACCCGACCGAACGCCGTGCACCTGGTGGGCTACGACTTGGACGGCAACGAGATCAGTGTCGAGGCCGACGAATTCGAAGGTCGGATCTTCCAGCACGAGATGGATCACTTGAATGGCGTGTTGTTGATCGAGCGACTCGACGACGATCAGCGCCGCGAGGCCAAAAAGATCCTGCGAGCGCGAAAGGTCGCGCTCGCGAACAACGACCCTGACGGACTCAACCAACTGCTCGAGGGCTAAATGCGCCTCGTGTTCCTCGGTACGCCGAGCGCCGCGGTGCCCGCGCTCGAAGCACTCGTGGAGGCGGGCCACGAAGTCGCTCTGGTGATCACGAGGCCCGACCGAAGACGAGGCCGGGGTTCGTCGCTCTCACCCAGCCCGGTAAAGCAGAGGGCACTCGACCTCGGCCTTCGCGTCGCCCACTCGGTGAAGGAACTCGATGGTCTGGGAGCGGAGTGGGGGGTCGTTGTCGCCTACGGGGCGATGATCCCCGCGTCGGTGCTCGCGTTCACGCCAATGCTCAACGTGCACTTCTCCTTGCTGCCGCGTTGGCGCGGCGCGGCGCCAGTCGAACGGGCGATCCTCGCGGGCGACGAACGTACCGGGGTGTGCGTGATGTCACTCGAAGAGACCCTCGATACCGGACCCGTGCACGCGCGAGCGAGTACGGACGTGGATGAGAAGACCGCCGAACAACTGATGGGGGAGCTTGCGACGAAGGGCGCGAGTCTGCTCGTCGAAGTCCTGGGATCTCGCGACCTGCTCGAAAACCCCCTGGCCCAAGAGGGCGAAGCGACGTACGCACAAAAGCTCACCAGCGAGACGTTTCATCTCGAGCCGTCGATGCCGGTCGCCATGATGGCGCGCACGGTCCGTCTCGGGCGCGCGTACTGCTTCGTGGGTGCGCGTCGGGTACGGGTACTTCGCGGTCACCTGGTCGACACGCGCGGCCCCTCCGGCACGCTTCGCTACGACAATGGCGAGGTGGTCCTCCACACCGCAGATGGCGCCTACGCCCTTGACGAAGTCCAGGTCGAAGGTTCGCGAGCCATGAGCGCAAGCGCGTGGTGGACGGGCGCGCGCCTTGATCCGACCACGTTGTTGTGGTCCTAATGCCTAGGGCCACGCCCTAGGCTTGATTCGTGACAACGATAGATCCAGGTCCATTCGGCGCTCTTCGTATCGCACCATCGATTCTCGCGGCGGACTTCGGCGAGCTCGGCGCGCGCGTGCACGAGATCGACGCCGAGACCGATTGGCTTCACGTGGACGTGATGGACGGTCATTTCGTGCCCAACGTCTCAATCGGTCCTCCGGTCGTGCGTTCGCTTCGTTCCTACAGCACGCGTTTCTTTGACTGTCATCTGATGATGAGCGAACCGGGTCGTTATCTCGAGGCCTTTAAGAAATCGGGAGCCAACGGCTGCACGGTTCACGTGGAAGTGGGGGGAACCAAGACACTGATCGAGGACGCGCGCGCCTTGGGCCTACGTGTCGGGTTGGCCGCCAATCCCGACACACCGTTCGAACGGGTCGCTCCCTTTCTCGGCGATATCGACCTCTTGCTCTTGATGACGGTCTTTCCAGGATTCGGTGGTCAATCATTCATGGCTGACGTGATGCCCAAGGTCAAGAGTGCTCGTCACGAGGTGGACCAGCAGCAACTCGCCCTCGACATCGAGGTTGACGGAGGGATCGACGTGACGACGGCGCCAGTCGCGGTGGGTGCCGGAGCGAACGTGCTCGTCGCCGGATCGGCGATCTTCTCGGCGTCCGTGCCGCTCGAGGCGGCCCACGCGCTGCGCGAGGCCGCTCAAGGCTGACCCGTGGCGTTACAACCTCACGACTACATGTTGTTGGCGATTGAAGCCGGCGAAAAGGCGCGACTTCACGCGCCACCGAATCCCTGGGTGGGGGCGCTCATTGTCAACGACCACGGGATCGTGGTGGGCGAAGGGCATACCCAGGCACCCGGGGAATCGCACGCCGAGATCGAGGCGCTTCGTCGAGCTGGCGAGCAGGCGCGCGGCGCGACCATGGTGGTGACGCTCGAACCTTGCTGTCACGTGGGACGCACGGGGCCCTGCGTCGAAGCGATCGTGGCCGCGGGTATCTCCCGGGTCGTGATCGGTACGCTGGATCCCGATTCGCGGGTGTCGGGTCGAGGCGTTGAACTGTTGAAAGCGTCGGGCGTGCAGGTCGAGGTAGGGATCGAAGAGGCGCTGGTGCAGCGACAACTCGCCGCGTACCTGTGGCATCGACGCACTGGACGTCCGTACGTGGTCCTTAAGATCGCCTCGACCCTCGACGGGGTCGTGGCGATGTCGGATGGTTCGAGCCAATGGATTACGGGTGAGGCGGCGCGCCGTGACGCCCACGTGCTTCGCGCCCAGAGTCAGGCGATCCTCGTTGGTGCCGGTACCGTGCGCGCGGACGATCCGGTCCTGACCGCGCGGCTCGACGACATCATCATCGAACCGCTGCGCGTGGTGCTCGGTGCAGTCTCCGAAAACGCCCGGGTGCGACCCTGTCTCGAGCGCAGTGGCGAACTGGGCCTGGTGCTCGACGAGCTCGGTGAACATGACGTGCTGCAACTCCTCGTCGAAGGCGGGCCAACGACCGCGAGCGAGTTCTTGGAAAAGGGTCTGGTCAATCACGTGGTGTGGTATCAAGCGCCCGCCTTCGCGGGTGCCTCGGGCACCCTCGGTGCCTTAAGGGCCTTGTCGACTCCCACGATTGGCTTGCTTCGCCGGGGTCGAGTGGTGGACGTGACGAGAATCGGCGAAGATATACGGGTGGACGTGGAGGTCTGATGGCTCTGTCAACGATAGAAGAAGCGATTACGCAGCTGAAGAACGGCGGCATGGTCGTGGTCGTGGACGACGAGGATCGCGAGAACGAAGGTGACTTGATCATGGCCGCCGAGGACGTCACGCCTGAGAGCATGGCGTTCTTCCTCGAGTACACGTCGGGCGTGTTCTGCGTGCCACTCGAATCTCAGCGGGCCGACGAACTCGACCTACCCCTCATGGTCGTGGCGAACACTGAAGCCCAGCGCACCGCGTTTACCGTGACCGTGGACTACCGTCACGGCACCTCAACGGGAATCTCGGCGGGCGATCGGGCGGCCACCGTGCGAGCGTTGATCGATCCCGCGACGAGACCCAACGACCTCAATCGCCCCGGTCACATCTTCCCGCTTCGCTACCGCCCGGGTGGTGTGCTCAAGCGCGCCGGTCATACTGAGGCGACCGTAGACCTGTGTCGACTCGCGGGCAAGTACCCCTCGGGAGTGCTCTGTGAAGTGGTCACCGCCGACAAGACGGGCATGGCCCGACTGCCCGAACTCGAGGAGTTCGCCCACCGACACGCGCTGCCAATCGTGAGTATCGCGGACCTCATTCGCTACCGACGCCACCACGAGAAGCTCGTCAAGCGGATCGCCGAAGCGTCGCTGCCCACCGAGTTCGGCCAGTTCCAGGCTTTTGTCTACGAGAACGTCCTCGATGGTGAGCAGCACATGGCACTCGTCTACGGGGACATCGCTCAGGCGCAGAACGTACTCGTGAGGGTGCATTCGGAGTGCCTGACCGGTGACGCGTTGGGGTCATTGCGCTGTGATTGCGGACCCCAGTTGCACACGGCCCTGGCCAAGATCGCCGCCGAAGGCACGGGTGTGGTTGTCTACCTTCGCGGTCACGAGGGCCGGGGCATCGGGCTCGGTCACAAGATCCGTGCGTACGCGCTCCAAGAGGACGGTCACGACACGGTCGACGCGAATCTCGAGCTCGGCCTGCCGGTCGATTCACGCGAGTACGGCATCGGTGCACAGATTCTGGTCGACCTCGGGGTCACGACGATGCGACTGATGACCAACAACCCTTCCAAGTACGGAGGCCTCGAGGGCTTTGGACTCAACATCGTCGAACGAGTGGCCCTCGAGAGTCGTCCTACGGAATTCAACATCGAGTACTTGCGTACCAAACGCGAACGGATGGGTCACCTACTCGGAGGACTTGATGACAACGTCGAGTGAGACGGAGTTCGACCCGTCGCAAAACGAGGGTCTGCGTGCGAGGGTCGGGGAGTATCTCGAGGGATCCCACGATGGTCGCGGACTACGAGTCGGCGTCGCCTGTGCTCGCTTCAACGGCGGGGTCACGACTCGACTGCTCGCGGGTGCGCTGGACGCGCTCGACGAGGCGGGTGTCGAGCGTCGCGATATCTCGCTCGCTTGGGCGCCCGGCGCCTTTGAACTACCCCTGCTCGCTCAGGCGTTCGTACGCGGTCCTCGACCGGTCGACGCGGTGATCACCCTTGGCGCGGTGATCCGAGGAGCGACGGGACACTACGAGGTGGTCGCTGGTGAATGTGCCCGCGGCGTGCAAGACGTGCAATTGCGTCATGGCGTACCCGTGGTCTTTGGGGTGCTCACGGTCAACACGGTCGAACAAGCCCTCGAACGCTCCGGACCCGACGAATCCAACAAGGGTCGCGAAGCGGCTCACACGGCCCTCGAGATGGTCTCGGTGCTTCGTCAGGGTTCGTTGTCGCGCACGACATGATCGAGGGCGTCATCGCGGCCTTTGACGACGCCCGCGGTGACGGGGTCTTTCGCGATAGCCGTGGCGAACCACTGTATTTTCACTGCGTGAACATCCTCGATGGCTCGCGAGCCATTCAGGTCGGCGTCCGTGCACGCGCGAAACGAGCGGTCGGTCATCTCGGATTCGACGAAGTCGTCGACGTCGCCGTCGAAAAGGTCTAGAAAGGGAGAGGCGGCGCGCTCTCGTGAGAGAAACGCGCCGCCGAGGGGTACTTCGAACTAATTGGGTCGCACCGGGGGGTTGCCGAGACTAATGAGCGCCGAACTGCGTGCGGCGGCGGCCTGGGCGATGGCGAGACTGTAGGCGGCTCTCGCGGTGCTGCGCTCGGCTCCGGTGGTCGCCGACGCGAGTGCGGCCTCGTAGGTGGCCTTGGCGCTCTGAACGGCGTTGCGGAAGTTGTCCGCAATCGTTTTGCGCGCGGCGACGTAGGTGGCGAGCGCCTGGCGGTAGGCCTTCCAAGGCCCGATGGTCGTGGTGGTCGTGGCCGCGTGCGAACCCGTGCCGTTGTTCGACCGACCGAAACCGGCTCCCGACGCGGCCGACGCGCTGAACAAGAGTGCCGCGCACACGCTCAGGGAGGCGACCGTACGAGAAAGTGACTTCTTCATAGGATCCTCCTTTCGAACTGACGTTCTCCAGCGTACCGAGCAAAGTTGTGAAATTGCTGTGGGCCACACCAAGGTTCTCTGTGAAGTCTCTAATCATTCTCTAAGCCGTGTGCTCGCCGCCAAAAGGTACGCTCACTGAATGAGGACAGAACGATGACGAGGATCCTGGTAGTCGACGATGAGCCGGGCGTTCGGGACCTACTGAGCGACGCGCTGAGAATCGCGGGCTACGAGACCGAGACGGCGACCAACGGTATCGAGGCCTTCGACGTGCTTCACCGGCGCCGCGCCGACCTTTGCATCGTGGACATCAATATGCCGACCATGAACGGCTTCGAGTTTCTGGCGAAATTGCGCGAACACGACACCCAGACTCCGGTCCTACTGCTGTCGGCGCGCGACTCGAACGACGACGTTGCTCAGGGACTACGTTACGGGGCCGACGACTACGTGCGAAAACCTTTCAGCCTCGAAGAGTTGCTCTTGCGGGTGAAGGCCATCCTTCGTCGTTCGATGCCCGAAGGCGACGAGGAATTGACCTTCGAGTGCGGACCGCTTTCGATGAACGTTGACCGTCACGAAGTATTCCTCGACGAGGTGTCGGTCGACCTTTCGGCCACCGAATTCCGTCTGCTCGAGGTCCTGATGGAGCGCAAGAACCGACTGGTCACTCGCGAACAACTCTTGCGTGAGGTGTGGAACATCGACTTCGACTCAGAGACGTCGGTACTTGATACGTACGTGTCATATCTGCGTAGAAAGGTCCACCGTGACGACTTCGCTCCCGTCACCACCGTGCGCGGCGTCGGATTCAAACTGGTTGACGAAAGCACGAAGTAGTGAAGCTGGCCACGCGCCTGACGATCCTGCTCATCGTCATCACCACGGTCGTGGCCCTCTCGGTCGGGTGGTACGCCGTGAATTCGAGCACGCGTTCGGCCTATAACACCTTGAACCAGGCGGTGAACGCGGTGGTCGAGAGCGGTATCGCCACTCCCGACCAGGCCCTTAGTGACGCCATCAACGTCGACCAGAAGAATAATTTCGACCTCTCCCTGGACGTGATCTACCCCGACGGGACTGTGACGCAACTGATTGGCGCTAACACACCCCTCAACCTCACACCCACCCTCGCCGATGTGAGGAATTCATTGTCGTCGGTCGTGAGTGAGTCCAACTTGCCCGGTTTTCGCGTCCGGTCGCTCAACATCGGCGGGGGTGACTACCTGCTGGTCGCCGCCTCGACCCAGAGCATCAGTCGCTCGAATCAACAGTTGATCCTTCGAGTTGCCCTGGCAGCGGTACTGGCGGCTTTGGCGATGGTGGCGGTCGCTCGTCTCTTCATGCGTCGCGACCTGGTCACGATGGAGGGTCTCATTGGTTTCGCGTCCGATGTCGCTGAGGGACAGACCTACGAGACGGTGCCGCCCAACCGCGGCAGTAAGGACGTTCGCGAACTTCAGCGCGCGCTCGCGACGATGGTACTCACGCTCCAGGAGAAGATCGAGGTGGAGTCGCGCCACGCTGAGTCCATGCAACTCTTCATCGGCGACGCGTCGCACGAACTGCGAACTCCGCTCACGGTCATCAAGGGTTACACCGAGCTCATTTCGAATCCCGACGTGTCCGCCGAGCAGTTAGCGCGGGCCATCGAGCGCATGCAGCGAGAGATCGTTCGCATGGAGGCCCTCGTGAGCGACCTGCTGCTGCTCGCCGAGATCCGTGAATTTCCGCCCAGAGACCTTGAAACCGTACCTCTTAGCGACGTCGTGGTCGCCAGCGCTGCTGAATTTCGCGACGACCACCCCTCGCGCACCGTAGAGAGCGACATCGAGCCGGGCATCGAGTTGAGCGCTCGTCGCGACCTCGTCGAACGCATGATGAACAACGCGTTGGGTAACATCGCTCGCCATACGCCCGCTGACGTGCCGGTTCGGGTGGTGTTGCGTCGAGACCATAAGGTCGTGCAACTTCGTGTCGAAGACGGTGGACCAGGTCTACCGGTCTACGGACAGCGTCCCGAGCGGTTCCGACGCTTTGACCCCTCGCGAAGTCGAGAGTCGGGTGGCTCGGGCCTGGGCATGAGCATTATGGCCGACCTGAGTGGGGTGATGAACGGAGAGATGAACACCTCGCAGAGTTCACTCGGTGGGTTGTGCCTCACCTTCACGTTTCGCGTCGCTGTCTGAGGTCGAACTCTTCGCGGGTTGGGCGGCGCGCACGAAGACTTGTTGGACTTCGGCGAGGGCGCTGCGATAGAGGTCGACGTGTTCGCCCAAGCGGGCGCCCCCGGCGTTGATCATGGCACTAAGGGTGTCGATGACGAGTTGGGCACCGGGGAGGTCCGCCGGTGTCGCCGCCAGGTGCACCGCTGCGACCTGGAGCAGCACGAAGATGTGATTGCCTAATACGGTCTCGACCGGGGTCTCTCGAAAGTACTTGATCTCGTCGGAGTCGTTCAGGTTGTCTGGCTCGTCCACTGCACCAAATTATCGGGTGCGTTGGTCAACCATTGGAAGAGCTCGGCGTCGGTGGCGGTCCGAAAACACCGCCGGGCGCAGGGCCGCCCCCGTTCGTGGGTCCTCCCGGGCCGCCCTTGTGCTTCTGAGGTAACTGGGACGGGGTGGGTCCCCGAAACGTCCCGCCGGGAAACCCGCCGTTAGGTCCGGCACCAAGAGAGCCCGAGGACGCCATCGAGTGAAACGACAGCACCGCGGCGAGTACCAACGCCCCAAGGATCACCCAGGGAACGTAACGACCGAGTCGCACGAGTAACCACGCTCCGAGCAAGGCGACGAGCCCGAGGGCCGGTAGGTAGAAGCGGATCACGTGTACCGTCACGCCACCACCCGCGGGACCACCGCCGTGATCACCACCGACCTGATTGACGGTCCAGGTGTAGGTCAGGTACAAGAACCACAGGCCCAGCCAACCCACCGCGAGGACGAGTCCCACCATTGCGTCTCGCCGGGCGACGTAGCGACGCTCCTCGTCGAAGGTTGCGCTCGCCCTCGAACGAACGAAGCGCACCGCGATGAACACGCACGCGCAACCCGCGAGGATCCAGAACGGCATGGACGTCGTGAGCGCTTTGGGCATACCCTTCAAGTTGGGCCAGAGAGCCGACAGCGAGAAGGTGATCTCACCGGGCGAATAGCCCGTTGAGGTGGCCCTGCCGTACGCCCATTGGTCAAAGGCGAGGATCCCGAGGCCAAAGATCACGGCCGAGCCCAACCAGATCCCCATGGTGCGCCACGGCACCCTGGCGGTTTTGGCAAAGACGAGGACGCCCGCGATCGCCACGGCGAGTTCGATCAGGTTGGTGTAGCGGATGAAGACCGAACCCTCGAGCGCGAGAAACCCGAGGAGGCCAACGACGAGGCGGCGCCGAGGTGGAGCCTCGTGGCCCAACATGGTCCAGAGCAGAGCGCCGAAGCCCGCCGCGATCAGGGAGGCGTCGGTGAAACTCGGCATGGTGTCGCGCCAGGCAAACGTGAGGGCCGCACCCGAGAAGCAGAAGAGCCAAACGGCGTAGGTGCCAGCCCATTTGCCAAGCCACGCCTTGGCGCCGGCGAAGAGTCCGACGCAGGCGAGGGCGCCGTAAAAGAGTGGGGTGACCCGCAGGAGTCCGAGCATGTAGAACAGCACCGCGAAGAAGGGGTAACCGGGGTTCTTCTCACTGATCCATTTGCCAGAGGCGAGGTGGTGCCACTGAAGAATTCCCTGGCCGCCACTCGTCGCGAGCTGACGATTCAACGCCTCGTATTGAGTGTTGGTGAGCAGGATGTGGCCGTGGCTCAGCGCGACGATCGAAGCCCGGTAGGCATAATCGTCGGGCTCGAGCAGGGCAGTGGCCTTGGTGAGCACGAGAATCGCGAAGACAATGAAACCCCCGAAGGCGACGAGCGCCGCCGCACTCGGGTGCCATCGAGTTGCGGGGCTGGGCAGTGTTTCATCGTCGAGGGCGAGGGTCGCGGTCATGACCGACAAAGATACGAACGATACATAAGAGGTTCTGTCATGTGTCTGTAAGGAAGCCCTAAAACCACCCCGGTAGGGCCACTTTGGACCTTCTGCTAACGTAGTGGGGCAGTTCACAGCAAGTGAGGTTGGCATTGCCAGCGTCCACCTAGCCACTCGAGTGCGCCGGGTTCCCAGGAGTTTTGCGCCCCGCTTGCCGTGGCGACGCCATCGAGGCGTCGCGTAGAGCAAGGAGTGAGTTATCGCAACAGTGCCTGGAGACCACCGTGTCAATGAACGCATCCGCGTCGACACCGTCCGTTTGATCGACAACGAGGGAACTCAGCGAGGCGTCGTTCCGACCCGCGAAGCATTGGCGCTGGCGCGAAGCCTCGACTTGGATTTGGTGGAGATTGCCCCCACCGCCCAGCCCCCGGTCTGTCGGATCATGGACTACGGGAAGTTCAAGTTCGATGAGGCCCAAAAGGCCAAGGAGTCGCGCCGCAAGACTCAAAACGTAGGCGTCAAGGAGATGAAGTATCGCCCCAAAATTGGTCCGGGCGACTTCGACACCAAGACCCGCCTCGTCGAGAAGTTCTTGAACGAAGGTCACAAGGTGAAGATCACAATCATGTTTCGCGGACGAGAGTCAGCACACCCCGAACTAGGAAAGAAGATCCTGGACCGAATCGTCGAACGTCTTACTGACGTGGCGAAGGTGGAATCGGCGGCGAAGCTGGACGGTCGCAACATGATCATGGTGCTGGGCCCGGAGAAGAAGGCTAAAGCGAAGGTGGACAGCGCGAAGGAAGCGCCGCTACAAGAAGTCGTGCCGAGTATTTCGGCGGAAGTATCGATAGAGGAGAGTTGACATGCCAAAGATGAAAACCGACAGTGGCGCGAAGAAGCGCATCAAGATTACCGGCAGTGGCAAGTTGCGTCGCCGCAAGGCCTTTCGCGGTCACTTGATGGAGAAGAAGTCGTCGGTGCGGGCGCGTCGCCTCGGTCGCGAGACCGACATCGCGCCGGGCCAAGAGAAGAACGTCAAGAAGTTGATGGGTCTGTAAAGAACGAGATAGGGAAGAGGAACTGAAATGGCACGTGTCAAGAGGGCGGTAAACGCCAAGAAGCACCACAAGGCGATTCTCGAAGAGGCCAAGGGTTACTACGGTGATCGCAGTCGCACCTTTCGCGCCGCGAATCAGGCCGTCCAGCATTCGGGGGTCTACGCCTTCCGCGACCGTCGTGCGCGCAAGGGTGAAATGCGTCGACTTTGGATCCAGCGCATCAACGCGGGGACGCGTGCGCATGGACTCAGTTACAGCAAGTTCATCGCGGGACTCAACGCCGCGGGAATTGAAGTGGACCGTCGAATCCTGGCCGACCTGGCCGTGAACGACAGCGCCGCTTTCGCCGCGATCGTCGCCCAGGCCAGCGACGCCCTGACGAAGTAGGTCGTTCTGATCGAGGCGTTGGGGCCGTCACATCAGCGGGTGCGTCGGCTGCGGCGCCTCGTAAACAAGCGCTCACTTCGCTGGAGTGAGGGAGTGTGCGTCCTCGAGGGTCCCGACCTCATCGACGCCGCCCTTGAGGCAGGTGTGGAGTTCGAGGCAATCTACGTGGACGTCGCCGAACAATCTAGTGAGACGGTGGCTGGCGTTCTACGCCAAGCGCAGTCGCACGGCGTGCGAGTCTTCGCACTTGCGACCGGGGTGCTCGAAAAGATCGCCGACGCGCAGACCCCTCAACCATTGCTCGCGACCGTTCGACTCCCGATTGTCGCTTTAGGGGAACTGGTGGTGAGCGGTTTGGTGCTGGTACTGCACGACGTGCGCGACCCGGGTAACGCGGGGACGATCATTCGCTCGGCCGACGCCGCTGGAGTGAGCGCCGTGATTTTCAGTGGTCAGTCCGTGGACCCGTTCAATCCCAAGGCACTTCGCGCGAGTGCGGGGTCGGTGTTCCACGTGCCGGTGTGCGTGAGTCCTCTCGAAGACGCACTCGCGTTCTTCTCCGCGGCGGGAGCACGTACGCTCGCTACGGTCGTACGCGGTGGCGAGAGTCACCGCGAGCAGGATTTCTCGGTGCCGACGGTGGTCGTCATCGGCAACGAGGCGACCGGGTTGGACGACGAGACTGTCGCCCGGTGTGACGCTCGGATCACCATTTCCATGGCGGGTCGAAGTGAGTCACTCAACGCAGCCATTGCGGCGTCGTTGATCGCCTTTGAGGCCTGCTACCAGCGACAAGACGCCATTTCATCTTCGTCACCTCGTAGCCTTGAGGGGTCATGACCACTTCACCACTCAAGGATCTCGCCCAACAGGTCGAGGAACTTCTCGCGACGATTCGCTCGCTCGACAGCGTCGAGGCCTTGCGCGAAGCGGAGCCGACAATCACCGGCAAGCGCTCGATACTTTCCACGCTGCAGAAGTCGCTCGGTTCGCTCGAGCCGTCGGCGCGCCGAGATGCCGGCGCCGAGCTGCAAGAGGCTCGACGCACGGTCGAGGAGGCGCTCGACGCACGGCGTGGTGAGCTCGCCGACGTCGCTCGAAGTCAGGCTCTCGCGAAGGATCGGCTCGAACTCGGTGATGTCGTGGTCCAAAACGTCCGCTGGCCCGTGGACGCCGGACACCCGAGTTTGATCGCCTCGACCCAGCGCCAACTCGAGGACGTCTTCGTGGCCATGGGCTTTCGGGTGTCCGAAGGTCCCGAGGTTGAGAGCGACTGGTACAACTTTGAGGCGCTCAATATCCCACCCGCGCATCCGGCTCGCGGTCTGTGGGACACGTTCTACGTCGAACTCGGTGACCCCGAGACGGTCGTACTGCGCACGCACACGTCACCCACTCAGATACACCTCATGGAGAGCGCCGTGCGCACGAATTCGCTCCCGGTGCACGCGGTCATGCCTGGTCGCTGTTTTCGACGTGACGCGCCCGACGCCCGTCATTTGGCGACGTTCCACCAGATCGAAGGGCTCGTCGTGGATCGCGGTATCACCTTCGCCGATCTCGCGGGCGTGATCGAGACCTTCACCCGCGCGTTCTTTGGCGCCGATATCTCCTCGCGACTTCGTCCGGGTTTCTTCCCCTTCACCGAGCCTTCAGCGGAATTCGAGATCACCTGCACGATCTGTCACGGCGAAGGATGCCGTACGTGTTCTCAGACCGGTTGGATCGAGCTCGGGGGTTGTGGCATGTTGGATCCGGCGGTGCTCGACGCGGTAGGTATCGACGCTGAGGTGTGGAGCGGATTCGCGTTCGGTTTCGGGATCGATCGTTGTGCCCTGATGCGCCACCAGATCGCCGACATTCGAGCGCTTACTGAGAACGACGTCCGATTCTTGAGGCAATTCTCGTGAAGATTTCCCGGTCGTGGTTACGGGAATTCGTCGACTTGCCCGAGCGCGTCGATGAACTGACCGCTCTACTGGACGATCTTGGCCTGGTGGTCGAGGGTGTCGAGCGAGTGGGCGAGGGTCTCGGTGACGTGGTGGTCGCGCGTATCGACGAGATTCGCACTATCGACGGCGCGGACCGGGTGCGTCTTGTGGTGGTGGACGCGGGTGCGGGTCCGCTGGAGATCGTGTGCGGGGCGACGAACTTCGCACAGGGCAACTACGTGCCCTTGGCGCCTATAGGGGCCGAGCTTCCAGGTGGCTTTGTGATCACCGAGCGGAAGATGCGTGGTGTCACGTCAAAGGGCATGCTGTGCTCGGCACGTGAACTTCGATTGAGCGACGACCACGAGGGTCTGATGATCCTCGACGACCTGACGACGCCACGCGTGGGCGAAAGTTTGCTCGAAGCGTTGGGTATCGTCCCCGACGTCATCTTTGACATCTCGGTCGAAGGAAACCGTCCCGACGCGTGGTGCGTCGAAGGAGTCGCCCGGGACCTGGCGACTCGGCTGCAGCGCCCACTGGCCTCGCCGGCGTTGGCCACTCCAAACAGCGCCGAGACGAGCGCTTCGGTGGCGACGGCCGGCATCGAAGCGCCAGAACTCTGCGGTCGCCTCACGGTCTCGGTACTTCGAAATGTCACGGTTGGTCCTTCGCCCTCGTGGGTCGCCCAACGACTCTTGTCTGCCGGCATGCGTCCAATTTCGAACGTGGTGGATGCCTCGAACCTCGTAATGCTGGAGTTGGGCCAACCTACGCATCCCTACGACGCCTCCCAGGTTGCGTCCCAGACGCTGCGAGTGCGCGCGGCGAGGCCCGGCGAGACTCTTCTCACGCTGGACGGGGTCGAACGTAACCTGGCTCGACCAGGTCGCGGACTCGGCGACAGCGGTGATGATTGCGTCATCGTCGACGGCGAGGACGTGGTGATCGGTCTGGCAGGCATAATGGGTGGCTCGTCGAGTGAGATCAGCGACGCCACGACCGACGTGCTGCTTGAGGCCGCTTTTTTCGACCCGATGGCCATCGCTCGTGGTTCTAAGCGTCACGGACTTCGTAGCGAAGCGTCAGCGAGATTCGAACGGGGCGTGGACCCACAACTGGCGTTGCGCGCCGTGGCCCGTTTCGTCCACGTGCTCCTCGAGAGCGTTCCTGCTCTTGAATGGCTCGCTGAACCGCTTGACGTACGCGGCCAGATGCCCGTTCCTTCCACGGTGGAACTGCGCGAGGGCGACGTCGAGCGGGTCCTCGGTGTCGCCGTCGAAACTGACGAGGTGACCCGCGTGCTCAAGGGGCTTGGCTTCAGCGTTGAGGAAACGAACTCGAACCTGCGAGTTACCGCACCGAGCGCCCGTCTTGACGTGCGAGAAGGTGCCGCGGGGCGCGCGGACGTCATAGAAGAGATTGCGAGACTCCACAGCTACCAGTTGCTACCCCGACACGTCCCTTCGTGGCCCACGCCGGGTGGTCTTGACGAACGTCAGGCGTTACGGCGTCGCTTGCGCGACGTCGTGGTCGACCTCGGCGGCATCGAAGCATGGACCCCCACGCTGATCAGCGAGCGACATTTTGACGTCGCCCAGCCCGGGGTCGAACCGGTTCGCATCACCAATCCACTCGCTGACGATGAGTCGGTCCTACGAGGCACGATGGTGACTGGGCTGGTCGAGGCGTGGGCCAAGAATCTCGAACGAGGCGAGGGTGACGTCGTCCTCGGCGAGATCGGTGCGGTGTTCTCCCACCCGAGCGCGGGTGAACCTCGGCGCACCAGGGGTGGTGCCGGGGGAGGTGTCGAACTGGCCTTGCCGCGAGAGAACGAGCGGCTGACCATCGTGCTTGGACGCAGCGATGACGATGCGGTGAGCGCGGTGGCCCTTTGGACGATACTGGCCCAACGACTCGGCCTGCGAGACGTCGTGGTGCGAACCGATCATTCGCCCACACCCTTCATGCATCCGACGCGAGCGGCGTTGCTCGTCGACCGTGCGAGCAGTGCCGTACTCGGGCGCGTGGGCGAGATCGACGCACAGTTCCTCCACGCGGTCGCGCCCGGCGTCGGTCCTCGCCGCGCGGGCGTGTTGGACCTCGACCTGGACGTCCTGAGCGACTGGACGCTCGCGACTCGCCGTAGTGAACTCGCTTCGGTGCCCAGCCGTTTCCCGAGTGCCTTGTTCGATCTGGCCTTCGTGACGCCCGACAGTGTCCACGCCCACGACCTCGCTTTCGCGTTGTCGGCCAGTGACGAACTCGTCGAGGACGTACGGCTCTTTGACGTGTACCACGACGCCGGACTTCCCGCAGGCACGCGCAGTCTCGCCTACGCGGTGCGTGTGAGTTCGTTCGAACGGACCTTGAGCGAATCCGAGGTCGCCGCCATACGTGAGAATCTCATCGCAACGGGGGCGGCCCTTGGGGCCAGTTTGCGTTGAGACATCACTTTCGCTGGTCGGCACGTTAGTTTGTCCCGGTGATCGAATTCGTGCCGTTGAGCGATCGGGGTCGTCGTTACACGAGCCAGGTGATCGTGCGTCTGAGCGACGCGAATCCGTCCGGGGCCCTTCGTCTCGACGGCGTGGCCCGATTTCTCCAGGATGTCGCGACCGAGGACTGGGAGGACACGGGGATTGTCTCTGAGTACGTCTGGGTGGTACGCCGGGCCGTGGTTCGCCGGGTGCACGGAGCCTGGCCCCAGATGAACGAGCGCCTCGAGCTCACGACCTGGTGTTCGGGTACGGGGGCCGCGTGGGCTGAACGCAGAACGGACATCGTTGGAGGTGGCGAGGTCGTACTCGAGGCGGCGGTGCTCTGGGTGCCCGTTGACCCCTCGGGTCATCCCGTGCGCATTCAAGGTTCCTTCGTCGACGTGTACGGTGAGGCGTTTCATGGGCGCAAGGTCCCGGGGCGCGTCACGCTGGTAGAGCCCCCGCCCGGGGCCGAAAGCCGGCCGTGGCCACTGCGTCGGGCGGACCTGGACGTGGTCGGTCACGTCAACAACGCGGCGGTCTGGCAGGCCGTGAGCGAGGTCGTCGACGTGCCGGTCAGCGAGGTCGAGGTGATCCATCACGGACCGGTCGAGGGTGGGCACGAGGTCCGTCTGGTGCATGCGCCGGGCGCGATGTGGCTACTCGTTGATGATCAGGTCCGCGTCGCCGCCCAGTACCGGATCTGAGCCGTCGAGGAGAGGCGCGCTGCTCGTCGCGAAGACCGAACCGATGATGACCAGTGGGAACCCGATGACGATACCAGTAGTGAGCGGTTCGCCGAGTCCCACGATGCCCAGCACGACGGCGATGGCGGTGTTCACATAGGTGACCACGACTGACCTGGTCGATCCGATCTCTTTGACGAGTTCGAAGAAGACGAGGAACGCCGCCGCGGTGCACACGACCGACAGCACCAGCACACAACTCAAGGTCTCGCCCGAGATGTGCGAAGGCCAGTGCATCACCGACCACGGAATCCAACAGAGCGCCACGAAGGACGTCGCGCCCGCCACCACCACTGGTCCGGGTACGTGAGTCAGTTTGGTCGCGAGGATTATCGGTCCGAGCGTGTAGCCAATGGCGATGATCATCATGAGACCGATCCAGGTAATCGAACCGCCCTTGAGGTCGAGTCCGACGAGCAGCGCGACGCCGAGTGCGCCGACCAAGAGTCCCGCGTAACGGCGCGCGCTGATGCGATCCTCGGTGCGACGGATTTTCTGGGCGACGACCGAGAAGAGCGGCACAGCGCAGATCAACAGACTGGTCAGTGAACTCGTGAGGTGTTTTTCCGCGGTCGCCATCAAGTACCAGGGGATCCCAAACTCGACCACGCCAAAGACCGCGATCCAGATGATGTTCTTGAGCAACACGTTTAGTTGACCGCGCCAGTACACGAGAGGCAGGAGCAGCAGGGCGGCGGGGCCAGTGCGACCGAGGACCAAGACGCCGGGATCGAGATGACGTACCGCCACTCGTATCAAGAGGTACGGAATGCCCCAAATGACCGACATCGCCGAAAAAAGGAGCCAACCTCGCCGCGTCATCGGCCCAGCCTAACCTCGGCCCGGCAGAGTTGGTGTTTTATGCCCTGATGTGCATAAAATGTCACAATGCGAGTAGGTGTCCTGGGAGCGACTGGTTACGCGGGCTTGGAGTTGTTGCGTCTCGCCGCGTCCCACGACGATCTGGAGATCGTCCTGGCGGCGGGCGACACGAACGCCGGCAAGACCGTGGCTTCCCACGCTCCCGCTCTCGCGGCGCTCTACCCGGGCCTCTCGTTCGAAGCCGCCGACGCGGTGTTCGAGAACGACCTTGACGTCGTCTTTCTGGCGCTGCCCCATGGAGCGAGTCAGCAGTACGTCCCAGCCCTGCTCGAACGCGGCATACAGGTCGTGGACCTCGGCGCCGATTTTCGATTGAAGAACGCCGATGACTACGCACAGTGGTACCGCCACGAACACGCCGCGCCGGCGCTGCTCGCGCGTTCGGTGTACGGCCTGGTCGAGCGTCACCGTGAAGAACTGCCCGGTGCGACGCTCATCGCGGTCCCCGGCTGTTATCCCACGGCGAGTGCACTCGCTCTCGGGCCATTTCTTGACCAACGTGTAGTGGGCGACGTGGGCGTGATCGTGAACGCGTTGAGCGGGGTGTCGGGAGCTGGTCGTGCACCAAGTGATCGCTTGCACTACCCGCGTCTCGCGGGTAACGCCGAGGCCTACGGACTACTCGACCACCGTCACACCATCGAGATCCAACAAGAGATCGGCGCCGAGCTTCTCTTCACGCCGCATCTCGTACCCACCAGTCGCGGCGAGCTCGTGACCGCGTACGCGCGTGTTATCGACGCCTCGCTCGACACCGCCAGCGCGCTGGCGTTGCTGCGTGCGCGCTACGAACACGATCCCTTCATCGTGGTCGTCGACGAACCGCCGACGATGAAGGATCCCCTGGGCAGCAATCTCTGCTTCGTCAGCGCGCGCGTCGACGCCCGCACCGGGTGGCTCGTCGCGATGAGTTCACTCGACAACCTGATCAAGGGCGCCGCGGGTCAGGCCATCCAGGCGTGGAACGTCGCAACCGGACGGGAAGAGACCACCGGACTTCCGCGTAGCGGGGTGACCCCGTGAAGCGGCTCGTCGTGAAGATCGGGGGCCACGCGCTCGATTCGATGGAACCCAACTCACCGTTGCTCGTGCAACTGGCCCAGGACATCGCACACCTCACGAGCGGTGGCACCGAGATCGCGCTCGTGCACGGGGGAGGTCCCCAGATCGAGGAACTGCTCGAGACGGCCCGAGTCGAGAGTCGTTTCCACGAGGGGCTGCGGATCACTGACACCGCGACCATGAACTACGTGGCGATGGCCCTCAGCCACGTCAACCTGCTCGTAACGGCATCCCTGAACCACGCCGGGGTACCCAGTGTGGGCCTTTCGGGCGCGGACGGATCGCTCTTTGTCTCCACCTCACTCGGCGAGCCGTGGCAGCGCGCAGGCACGACACCCGCCGTGCGCACCGAGATCGTCACCTCGCTTTGGGCCAACGGGTTCAGTCCGGTCATCTGCTCGCTCGCGGTCGACGAAGATGGCGAACTCGTCAACTGCAACGCCGACACGGCGGCGGGTGCGCTCGCGGGGGCCCTGGACGCCGAGACGCTGGTGCTGCTTTCTGACGTGGATCAGGTCCGTGACGACCCCGACGACCCGTCCTCGGCGCTGGCGCACCTGAGTGCCTTTCAGCTCACGTCGCTGCTCGAATCCGGCGCCGCGCGAGACGGCATGGTGCCCAAGTTGCGCGCGGCGCTTGACGCACTCGACGCCGGGGCCCAGCGAGTGCTGCTCGCAAACGGTACTCGCCATCACGCATTGCGCGACGCGATGAACGGCACCATTCCCACCACCGAGATCGTGCCATGACTCGCCATTTCGTGACCATCGAGGACCTGTCGCGCAGCGACCTCGAGGCTATCTACGAACTATCCTGCTCGCCCTTTGATGATGAGACTTTGAAGGGACAGGGCGTGGCACTCGTGTTCGAGCGTCCCAGCCTTCGTACTCGCGCATCGAGTTCGTCCGCGGTCCACGAGCTCGGCGGGTACGTGACGTTCTTCAGTGACGAGGAGGTCGGTCTGGACTCACGTGAGTGCGCCGAGGATATCGCGTGCACGCTTGCCCAGATGTACGCCATCAGCGCACTTCGCGTTCGCGATCATCGGGTCTTTGGACGAATGCGCGCGGCAAGCAACGATGCCATGTCGCTCGTCAACCTTTTGAGCGACATGGCGCACCCGACCCAGGCGGTCGCCGACGTACTCACGATCGCCGAACATTTCACTGGCGGCGACGTCAGGAAGTTGCGCGGACTCGAGGTGGCGTACGTGGGCGACGCTACCAACGTGACCCGTTCACTGTGTGTGGCGCTGCTGCGTCTGGGCGCCAACGTCACGGTGGCGGCGCCCGCCGCCTATCAGCTCGCCCAAGGGGGTCCCGAGGACCCGTTCGCCATTGAGGGAGGTTCGCTCACGCTGAGTGAGTCTCCGGACGAGGCCGTGCGAAGAGCTGACGTGATCTACACCGACGCGTGGGTCTCCATGGGGCTCGAGGCCGAAACCGAGCAGCGTCGTCGCGATTTCGCACCGTTCCAGGTGAACGCGGCACTCCTGGAAAAGGCCAAATCGGGCGTCGTGGTTATGCACTGTCTGCCCGCGCACCGGGGCGACGAGATTACCAATGAGGTGATCGACGGCGAGGAGTCACTCGTCTGGCGTCAAGTATTCCATCGGCGCTCAGCGATGCTGGGCGTCCTTCGTTGGATCAAGAAGGAAGACCATGACTAAAACGCAGCGACAACATCGGATCAACGAGCTCCTCGAACGTGAGGTCATCTCGACGGCGGCCCAGATCGTGGTCCGCTTGAACGCCGAGGGCATCGCCGCCACCCAGGCAACGGTGACTCGCGACCTCCAAGAACTGGGCACGGTGAAGATCCGCGACGAGCACGGTACGCGAAGGATCGTCGTGGGCGGTGCCAGCATCTCGAACCCCGCACCGTTGGACCACCTTCGACGCATGATGGGCGAATGGGTGGTGTCGGTGGAGAGTTCGGCCAATCTCGTGGTGGTTCGTACCCCTCCGGGTTGCGCGCACGTCGTGGCCTCGGCGCTCGACCGCAGCGCGCTCGAAGGCGTGCTCGGCAGCGTCGCGGGAGATGACACAATTTTGGTTATTGCGAGTGAGGGGCGCGGAGGCGAGCAGCTGGCTCACGAATTTCGCTCACTCGCAGGCATCGACGAAATGACGGTGACGTCAGTGAAAGGAAACAGTCATGGCTAAGCGCGTGGTGCTCGCCTACAGCGGTGGACTCGACACTTCGGTGGCGGTGCGCTGGATGATCGAAGAGTGGGGCGTCGAAGTCGTCTGCGTACTGGTGAACGTCGGTCAAGACGCCGACAGTTCGGAGAGTTTCGAGGACATCAAGGCCCGCGCTCTTGCGGCCGGCGCCCTCGAATGCGTGGTGGTCGACGCGCGCGCCGAGATGGCCGAAGAGTTCTGCGCGCACGCGATCTACGCGAACGCGCTGTACGAGGGGAAGTATCCCTTGGTCTCGGCGCTCTCGCGTCCGGTGATCGTGCGACACCTCGTCGACCAGGCGCGCAAGTTCGACGCCAAGGCGGTAGCGCACGGCTGCACCGGCAAGGGCAACGATCAGGTTCGCTTCGAGGTCGGTACGCACGCGCTGGCGCCGGATCTCGAAGTGCTCGCTCCCGCGCGCAACTGGGGCATGTCGCGGGCGGATTCGGTTGACTACGCCGAGAAATGGGACATCCCCATTCGCGCCTCGAAGGAGAAGATCTACTCGATCGACGAGAACCTTTGGGGCCGAGCGATCGAGTGTGGCGCCATGGAGGACCCGTGGGCCGCGCCACCCGACGAGCCTTACACCTTGACTCGGATCACGAACGAAGAACCGGTCGAGCTGGTGCTCAGTTTCAAGGCCGGTCTTCCGGTCGCGATCGACAACGAACCCTTCGAACTCGCTGACCTGATAAAGAACCTCAACGACCGCTGCGGCGCGACCGGTTTTGGGCGCATTGACATGGTGGAGAACCGACGCGTGGGTATCAAGAGTCGAGAAGTCTACGAATGTCCGGCCGCCCTGGCGATCATCACGGCGCACTCGGACCTCGAGGACTTGGTCCTGGAACGCGATCTTCATCACGAGAAGGCGCGGCTCGAGACGAGGTGGTCCGAACTCATCTACGACGGTATGTGGTTCTCGCCGCTCAAAGAGGCCCTGGACTCGTTCATGATCGACTCGCAACGTCACGTCACGGGTGACGTCCGTCTCAACCTCAGCGCACCGGGCTTGTTGCGCATCACGGGGCGGCGCAGTCCCCACGCGCTCTACGACCATGGTCTGGCCACCTACGATGCCGCGGACACGTTCCGCCACGCCGACTCCGAAGGGTACGTGAAGATCTACGGTTTAGGCGTCAAGACCTGGGCGGCGCGACAAGGTGCCAAGAACGCCACGCCACCACGATCATGACACTGTGGAGCGGGCGCATTTCGTCCTCTATGGATTCAACGCTCTGGGACCTCTCGGAGAGTTATTCCTTTGATCACGTGCTCTACCACCACGACATCATGGGCTCCAAGGCTCACGTGCGCGGGCTCGAAGCGGCCGAGCTGATTACGAGTGACGAGGCGTCGTCTTTGGTAGACGCACTCGATGACGTCGAAGCGGAATTTGACCGTGGCGTCTTCGTGCGCTCGGGCAGCGACGAGGACATCCACACGGCTATCGAGCGTCGTGTGACCGAGATACTCGGCGACGTGGGCGCCAAGCTGCACACCGCACGAAGCCGCAACGACCAGATCGCGACTACGTTGCGCCTCTTCACGCGCGACGCACTGAGTGAGATCTCGGATCTCGTGCTGACGTTGGTCGACGAGTTGGGGCGCCTGGGCGACGCCTATAGGGACGCGTCGTTGCCGGGCTACACCCACCTGCAACGCGCCCAACCAGTCTTGTTGAGCCACCATCTGAGCGCTCACGCGTGGGCCCTGTTGCGCGACGTAGACCGGTTTCTCGACGCGCGGTGCCGCCTTGACGTGTCACCTCTGGGCGCGGGTGCGCTCGCCGGGACCTCGCTCGGCATCGACCCCGCGGTGCCGGCGTCCGTGCTCGATTTTGGTGAGACCTTCGCCAACTCAATGGACGCGGTCAGCGATCGAGACTTCGTCGCCGAAGCCCTCTTTGACGTGGCCCTCCTGGGTGTGCACCTCTCACGGATGGGTGAGGAGCTGGTCTTGTGGACCAGCTCGGAATTCAATTTCGCCACGCTGGGTGACGCATTCACCACCGGATCGTCGATGTTGCCCCAAAAGAAGAACAGCGACGTCGCCGAACTCGTGAGGGCCAAGACCGGACGATTCGTCGGAAACCTGACGAGCCTTCTGGTTACCTTGAAGGGTCTTCCGCTCTCGTATAACCGCGACCTGCAAGAGGACAAGGAACCGCTCTTTGATTCGATCCGTCACATGCGCCTAGCGCTCGCCGCGCTTACGGGTGCCTACTCGTCACTGGAGTTCCGCGTCGACGTGGCCGGCGCCGCCGCGGCGGATTCGAGCCTCGTGGCAATTGACATCGCCGAGCGGCTGGTCGAAGAAGGCGTACCCTTTCGACAAGCCCACGAGCGGGTGGGACGTCTGGTGGGTGAGTCGGTGGCTCGCGGGGTGCCCCTCGTGGACCTCGTGCGCGACGACGACGACCTCGTTCGCTTCTCGGATCTCTTCGAGCCGGGCTCGGCGCTCGCGCACCGCTCGTCGCCCGGTGCCTCTGGGCCGCTCGCGAGCCCCGCCCAGCGCGAGCGCTTGGTGAATGCCGTCAGGAGCCTGCGCGAGCGACTCGCCGCCCCCGAGGACCGCGCAAAGTAGCCCAGTCGTGTCACGGGGTCAACCTACGCTGAAGGCACATGGTCGAACGCCTCCTTACCCCTTCCAAGATCACCGCCTGGCTCGAATGCGCGCACTTCCTCTCGCTGCGTAATCAGGTCGACCAGGGATCGCTCCTCGTACCGGTGGCGACGCGCGGTTCGCTCGCGGACCTGCTCGTAGAAAAGGGCGCGACACACGAACGCGATTGTCTGGCGGACTTGGAGAACGCAGGCAAGTCGGTCTACCAGGTGCCCGGTCGAAATCCCGGCGAATCGTTCGACGACTGGGTACGCCGCGTAGGCAACCCCTTAGAAGACGGACACGACGCGATCTTTCAGATGCCCTTCGTCCACCAGGGCATCCGAGGCATTGCGGACTTCCTCGTTCGCGTCGAGCAACCCCTCGACGGCTACGCCAGGTACGAACCCATCGACGCGAAGCTCACCCGGTCCGAGGGCAAGCCCGGACACGTACTGCAACTGTGCTTCTACGCCGACGCCATCGAGGCGTTGTGCGGGATGACCCCGCGTTCGATGCACTTGTGGCTGGGTAGCGGGGCCCAGGAATCGCTCATCGTCGAGCAGTTCCGTCCCTACTGGCGTCGCCTGCGTATTCAATTGTCGGCGCTCCTTGAACGCGACGTGGACTTTGACACCACGCCCGTGCCGTGTGATCACTGCGACTACTGCGAATTCAAGGATCGGTGCGAGAACGAATGGCGTAGTACTGACTCGTTGGTCTACGTGGCCAACATTCGAACTTCGGAACAGGGCGCCCTTGAAATGGTTGGCGTACGCACCGTGGTCGACTTGGCGACTCGTACGACGCCAGTTGCGGACGTGCACGACGAGAACCTCGGACGGTTAATCCGCCAGGCGAGTTTGCAGGTCGCCTCTCGCGCGCAGCCGAGCAAGCCGCCGGTGTTCGAACTCGTTGCCCCGGGAGAGGATCCGGTCTTCGGTCACGGTTTCGAGTTCCTCCCGGCGCCCGACGAGGGCGACGTCTTCTTCGATTTTGAAGGTCATCCATTCTGGACCGCCCAGCGCGACCTCTTCTTCTTGAGCGGGCTTTTCTTGCGTGACGCGAGTGGCAAGTGGTCCTACGACCAGCGTTGGGCCCACGACCTCGACCAGCAGGAGCGAATGGTCAAGGGGCTCGTTGACTTCTTTGCCGAACGTCGGCGTGACTACCCGTCGATGCACGTGTACCACTACAACCACACCGAACGCTCGGCCCTCGAACGCTTGACCAGGGGGACCGAGAGTGAAGTGCTGTTCACGTCGCTCGTCGACAGTGGTCTCTTCGTCGACCTCTTCGTCGTGGCGAAGAACGCGGTCGTGGTGGGGACCGAGTCCTACGGACTTAAGCACCTGGAACGGCTGGCGGACTTTCATCGCACGGGTGGCATCGAACAAGGCGCCGGGGCGGTGGTCGAGTATGAGCAGTACATGAAGAGCGGCGACGGGGCGATTCTCGAGGCGATCGCTGCTTACAACTGTGACGACGTCGAGGCGACCCGGGCGCTACGCGATTGGCTCGTCAGTCAGCGTCCCGTAGGTCTCGAGTGGCGAGAAGCTGTCCTCGAGACCGAGGATCTGGAATTCGACACCGATGAACTGGTCGCGAGACTCGAGCACTACGACGAGGGTAGTCCCGAACGTCTCCTGGGTGATCTCTTGAACTATTGGCGACGGGAGCGGTCGGCGAATGTAACCCCCAAGATCGCCGAGGCGAGTGCCGATTTCGCCACGCTCTACGACAAGCCCGACTTCATCGCGAACGTACGTTTCGAGCGCTTCGAAGAAGGCCTCTCGCGCGGCGCACCCATCACCGACGCAGTGTTCACTTGGCCCGAACAGGCGGTCGACCCGTCGTTCGCGAGTCGTCGCAGCGTCATCTATACGGGCGTGGGCGGCGAACACGGGTTTGGTTACCTGCCGCGCGTGGACCTCGAAGAGCGTGAATTGCGTCTCCGGTGGCGTCAGCGCGAGGCCGACGCCGGCGTGCTGCCGGTGGTTATGACTCTCGACGACTACGTTGGTCCTCGCGAGAAACCGGGCGTGCTGGTCCACCTCGCCGAGCAGATTCTCACGCCCGTTGAGTCGGACCCTCCGAGCCGCGTGTCGATGGCCCTGCTCGGTCGTGAGCGTCCACGATTCCTGAAAGGCCACGGTCCCGCGGGTGGCGTCTTCAGCGACGACCTGGACGACATTCTCGGTTGGGTTGGCCACCTCGATGAGAGTTACGTCGCCCTCCAGGGGCCGCCGGGAACTGGCAAGACCTACAGCGGTTCGCACATCATCCATGAACTGATTCGTTCGGGCAGGCGTGTTGGGATCACCGCCATGAGTCACGCGGCGATTGACAACCTGCTCGCTGCGACGCTCGAGGTGTTCGACGAGAAGGGCGACCGAGGACTCGTCAGAGTCCTTCGTCGCGGCGACAAACCCAAGACCGGCGCCTTGGACGGGGTCAAATACGAAGCGTCGAGTGCGAAGGCCGAGAACGACGACTACAACCTGGTCGCGGGGACGACGTGGTTATGGTCGCGTGCGGGAATGCGGCCTTTTCCGGTTGACTACCTCGTGATCGATGAAGCGGGTCAGTTGGCGTTGGCCGACGCCTTGGCGTCAGCCAACGCCGCGAGAAACCTGATCCTGCTCGGCGATCCGCTCCAGCTGGCCCAGGTCGCCCAGGCCGAGCATCCGGGTGGATCGGGGTCCAGCGTGCTCGAACACGTGCTCGGTGATCACGCCACGTTGCCGGCCAGTGAAGGTGTCTTCATCGCGGTGACGAGGAGGATGCATCCGGATGTCTGCGCCTTCATCTCCAGCCAGATTTACGAAGGACGCCTCACGAGCCACGAGAGCTGTGCGCGCCAATCGACGAATTTCGGTACCGGCCTTCGCTGGCTCGAGGTGCGTCACGCCAACCGTTCGACCGAATCGAGTGAGGAGGTACGCGTCGTCGCCGAACAGATCGCTTCGATGATCGGTACTCCGTGGATCAATCAGCACGGCGTCGAAGCTCCGCTCAGCGCCGAGGACTTCATGGTGGTGGCGCCCTACAACGACCAGGTGAAGTTGTTGGCGTCGACGTTCCAACGGGATCCAGTGCTCGCGCGAGTGCAGGTGGGTACCGTTGACAAGTTCCAGGGCCGAGAGGCTCCGGTGGTGTTCTTCACGATGACGACGTCCTCTGCCGCGGACATGCCGCGAGGGCCTGAGTTCCTCTTCTCGCGCAACCGTTTGAACGTGGCGGTGAGCCGGGCGCGCTGCCTCGCCTACTTGGTCTGCACCGAAGAACTGCTCAATTCGCGAGCCAAGACCATTGACGAGATGCGGCTTATCGGGACCTTGAGCGCGTTCGTCGAGTTCGCCGGGTCCTGAGGCCGCGGAATCGGTCTCGTTTTCCGAGGTCGGGGAGCGGTTCCGCCCGGAGTCTGGATCTTGTCTTCAAAACGCGCTTTTTGGCTCAATGGACCTGCTACGATGGTCTTCCCACCAACGGAGACGGAGGCGGGGTGCATTTGCACCCTTGTCGACCGCGCTGTTAAGGTAGGCATCCCTGCCGCCAGGGTAACTTGGCGTCAGATTTGCGGGAGAAATCCCGCAATGGTGTACTTCACACCTCCGACTTCGGTCGCGTGTGTTGTCGCTCCTTGAAAACGGAAGAACGAGAGCCAAAAGCCAGTACGGGCGACGATGGACGGATCTAACCGGACGCGTCGTTCGTCAAAAGAAGTAAGTAGTAGGCAACGAGACCACCCCGTGGAAACTCGTTGTTGTCAGGTGAGTATTAGAGTCACTCATCTGGCTCTCTGATTCGTAGGGAACTTCGGTTCTTGAAAGATCTTGATGGAGAGTTTGATTCTGGCTCAGAATGAACGCTGGCGGCGTGCTTAATACATGCAAGTCGAACGGAATCCAAGGAGCTTGCTCCTGAAGATTCAGTGGCGAACGGGTGAGTATCACGTGAGCAACCTGCCCCGAAGATTGGGATAACACCGGGAAACCGGTGCTAATACCGAATACCCTTCAATGGTCGCATGACCGATGAAGGAAATGTTTTTTCGCTTTGGGAGGGGCTCGCGGTCCATCAGCTTGTTGGCGGGGTAATGGCCCACCAAGGCTACGACGGATAGCTGGTCTGAGAGGACGATCAGCCACACTGGAACTGAGACACGGTCCAGACTCCTACGGGAGGCAGCAGTAGGGAATCTTGCGCAATGGACGAAAGTCTGACGCAGCAACGCCGCGTGAGGGACGAAGGCTTTCTGAGTTGTAAACCTCTTTCGACAGGAACGATTGTGACGGTACCTGTAGAAGAAGCACCGGCCAACTATGTGCCAGCAGCCGCGGTGATACATAGGGTGCAAGCGTTATTCGGATTTATTGGGCGTAAAGAGCTCGTAGGCGGTTCGACAAGTCGGGTGTTAAACCCCCAGGCTTAACCTGGGGCCGCCACCCGAAACTGTTGTGACTAGAGTTTGGTAGGGGATCACGGAATTCCTGGTGTAGCGGTGGAATGCGCAGATATCAGGAGGAACACCAGTAGCGAAGGCGGTGATCTGGGCCAATACTGACGCTGAGGAGCGAAAGCGTGGGGAGCGAACAGGATTAGATACCCTGGTAGTCCACGCCGTAAACGGTGGGCACTAGGTGTGGGGACTTTTCAACGGTTTCCGCGCCGCAGCTAACGCATTAAGTGCCCCGCCTGGGGAGTACGGTCGCAAGACTAAAACTCAAAGAAATTGACGGGGGCCCGCACAAGCAGCGGAGCATGTGGCTTAATTCGATGCAACGCGAAAAACCTTACCTAGATTTGACATGCTGGGAAAAGCCACAGAGATGTGGTGTCCTTCGGGGCCCAGCACAGGTGGTGCATGGCTGTCGTCAGCTCGTGTCGTGAGATGTTGGGTTAAGTCCCGCAACGAGCGCAACCCTTGTTCTATGTTGCCAGCACGTAATGGTGGGGACTCGTAGAAGACTGCCGGGGTCAACTCGGAGGAAGGTGGGGACGACGTCAAGTCATCATGCCCCTTACGTCTAGGGCTGCACACATGCTACAATGGGCGGTACAGAGGGCTGCTAAACCGCGAGGTGGAGCCAATCCCTAAAACCGCTCTCAGTTCAGATTGCAGGCTGCAACTCGCCTGCATGAAGTTGGAGTTGCTAGTAATCCCGGATCAGCATTGCCGGGGTGAATACGTTCCCGGGCCTTGTACACACCGCCCGTCAAACCACGAAAGTTGGCAACACCCGAAGCCGGTGGCCTAACCGCAAGGAAGGAGCCGTCGAAGGTGGGGTCAGTGATTGGGGTTAAGTCGTAACAAGGTAGCCGTACCGGAAGGTGCGGCTGGATCACCTCCTTTCTAAGGAGCACATCTGTCCACAAGGGACAGACAGCTACCGAGTTGAATGCTGGTTAGTCGGCTACGTGGTCTTGACATCGGGGCCGCAGTCCCAAGTACTTGTACTTCGCACTGCACCCGTCAGATGACTGCCGCGTAGGTCTGGACTCTCGTCTTCCGTTTTGGAGGAGCGACACGCTCCTTGAATGATGCCCGCCTGGCGGGCCTCTCATTCCACGATGTTCCTTGTTCACCGGAGATTGGTGGCGAGTAGAGCGTCGTAGCGCTGATCTTTGAGAATTCTAGAACGAGCACGAGCATCTATATTTCTAAAAATATCAATTTCTCCAAGCTACAAAGAGTCAACGGTGGATGCCTTGGCGTCTAAAGCCGAAGAAGGACGTGGGCGACTGCGATAAACCATGGGGAGCTGTCTACCAAGCTTTGATCCATGGGTGTCCGAATAGGAAAACCTTGCACCCGTTATGGGGTGTAACTCCCGCCTGAATATATAGGGCGGGTAGAGGGAACCGGGTGAATTGAAACATCTCAGTAACCCGAGGAGAGGAAAACAAAAGTGACTCCCTGAGTAGCGGCGAGCGAAACGGGAAGAGCCTAAACCGAGCTGGTGTTAAAGCACTGGGCGTTGCCAGTTCGGGGTTGTGGGATTTACTAGAAGGAACCAGCAACCTTCACAGAGTTACAAAATTGATTCGTAGCAGAACTACCTGGAAAGGTAGACCAAAGAGGGTAACAGTCCCGTACGCGAAACGATGAGATCTCTGAGTGAACACCCGAGTAACGCCGGATCCGGGAAAGCCGGCGTGAATCTGTCAGGACCATCTGATAAGGCTAAGTACTCATAGACGACCGATAGTGAACAAGTACCGTGAGGGAAAGGTGAAAAGTACCCCGGGAGGGGAGTGAAATAGAACCTGAAACCGTTGATTTACAATCAGTTAGAGAGTCGTCATAGCGTTACGACGCTATGGCCTCGATAGCGTGCCTTTTGAAGAATGAGCCAGCGAGTTGTGGTACGTGGCGAGGTTAACCCGGGAGGGGTAGCCGAAGCGAAAGCGAGTCTGAATAGGGCGTTCAGTCGCGTGCTGCAGACCCGAAGCCGAGTGAGCTAGCCATGGGCAGGTTGAAGCGGGGGTAAAACCCCGTGGAGGACCGAACCCACCTCAGTTGAAAATGAGGGGGATGACCTGTGGTTAGGGGTGAAAGGCCAATCAAACTCGGTGATAGCTGGTTCTCCCCGAAATGCATTTAGGTGCAGCGTCAGTCGTTCAGCATCGGAGGTAGAGCACTGGATGGGCTAGGGGGCCTACAAGCTTACTGACCCCAACCAAACTCCGAATGCCGATGCTCCAGAGACTGGCAGTGAGACCACGGGGGATGAGCTTCGTTGGTCGAGAGGGAAACAGCCCAGATCTACAGCTAAGGCCCCAAATTCTGGACTAAGTGGAAAACGATGTGAGAACGCTCAGACAGCCAGAAGGTTGGCTTAGAAGCAGCCATCCTTTAAAGAGTGCGTAATAGCTCACTGGTCGAGTGGTCTTGCGCGGATAATGTAACGGGGCTCAAGTCCAGAGCCGAAGCTTAGAATTGCGCATTTATGCGTAGTGGTAGGGGAGCGTCGAATTTGCTGTGAAGCGGAGGTGTAAACCTACGTGGAGCGTATTCGAGTGAGAATGCTGGTATGAGTAGCGAGAGAGGGGTGAGAAACCCCTCCGCCGTAAACCCAAGGGTTCCTGGGGAAGGCTAATCCCCCCAGGGTAAGTCGGGAGCTAAGGCGAGGCCGAGAGGCGTAGTCGATGCACAACAGGTTGATATTCCTGTACCACCGTGTCCACGCCCATTCCAAGATGGGGGTACTAAGGGGCTGATCTTCGGATCGAACTGACCAACCCCGTGGCGGAAAGCGAAGGAGGGACGGAGGAGGATAGGTGAGCCCAGGCGTTGGTTGTCCTGGGGTAAGTGCGTAGGGCGAGGTGTAGGTAAATCCGCACTTCATGATGCCTGAGACACGATGCCGAGCCATTAGGCGAAGTCACTGATTCCATGCTCCCAAGAAAATCTTCTAGCGAGTTGACACGGTGCCCGTACCCCAAACCGACACAGGTGGGTGGGTAGAGAATACCAAGGCGATCGGGAGAACTGTGGTTAAGGAACTCGGCAAAATGCATCCGTAACTTCGGGAGAAGGATGGCCTTACTAGCGTGTAGGACTTCGCGTCCGTAGCGTGAGAAGGTCGCAGAGAATTGTGGGAAGCGACTGTTTACCAAAAACACAGGAGCGTGCTAAGTCGTAAGACGCCGTATACGCTCTGACGCCTGCCCGGTGCTGGAAGGTTACGGGGACTGGTCAGCTCTTTTGAGCGAAGCTAGGAACCTAAGCCCCAGTAAACGGCGGCCGTAACTATAACGGTCCTAAGGTAGCGAAATTCCTTGTCGGGTAAGTTCCGACCTGCACGAATGGCGTAACGACTTCCCAACTGTCTCAACCACAGACCCGGCGAAATTGAAGTACGAGTAAAGATGCTCGTTAGCTGCATCAGGACGGAAAGACCCCGTGCACCTTTACTACAACTTGATGTTGGGTTTTGGTTTAGTTTGTGTAGGATAGCTGGGAGGCTTTGAAGCATCGGCGCTAGTCGGTGTGGAGCCAACGTTGAAATACCAGCCTTTCTACGCCGGAACCCTAACCTTGGTCCGTAATCCGGATCAGGAACAGCGTCAGGCGGGTAGTTTGACTGGGGCGGTCGCCTCCTAAATTGTAACGGAGGCGCCCAAAGGTTCTCTCAGGCTGGTTGGCAATCAGCTGTTGAGTGCAATGACACAAGAGAGCTTGACTGCGAGACCTACAAGTCGAGCAGGTACGAAAGTAGGGCATAGTGATCCGGCGGTTGCTTGTGGAAGCGCCGTCGCTCAACGGATAAAAGGTACGCCGGGGATAACAGGCTTATTTCCCCCAAGAGTCCATATCGACGGGGAAGTTTGGCACCTCGATGTCGGCTCGTCGCATCCTGGGGCTGAAGCCGGTCCCAAGGGTTGGGCTGTTCGCCCATTAAAGCGGTACGCGAGCTGGGTTCAGAACGTCGTGAGACAGTTCGGTCCCTATCCGATGCAGCCGTAAGTGAATTGAGAAAGGTTGTCCCTAGTACGAGAGGACCGGGACGAACGCAGCTCTCGTGTGACAGTTGTCCTGCCAAGGGCATGGCTGTTTAGCGACCTGCGGGTGGGATAAGCGCTGAAAGCATCTAAGTGCGAAGCCCGTTTCAAGATAAATTCACTCACTGGGTTAACCAGGTAAGGCCCGTGGCGAGATCACCACGTTGATAGGCCGGAAGTGTAAGTGCGGTAACGCATTCAGCTGACCGGTACTAATCGGCCGAGGGCTTGGAGTTTGATGTTCGTGCTCGTTCTAGGACGCTCAAAGAGCGGGTTCGCCCGTTCTGATCGACGAAAGTCGGTCGAGCGCATGATTTCCGGTGGTTATGGCGGTGGAGATATACCTGTTCCCATTCCGAACACAGCAGTCAAGCCCACCAGCGCCGATGGTACTTGGGGGTTCCTCCCTGGGAGAGTAGGTCGCCGCCGGGATTTCTTGAAAGCCCCCCACTTCGGTGGGGGGCTTTCGCATTCTCACGTTCTGGACCAACGCGACGAGCGGCGTCGTGGGCTCACGACACCTCGCCGAGGAATCCGAGCAGGGCCGCGTTGACCTCGGCGGGTCGCTCTTGTTGGATCCAGTGCCCGGCGCCGTCGAGCACCGTGACGCCGCGAGAATCACCGAGCACGTCCGCCATCGCCTCAGCGGCGCCTGAGGTGAGCAGTCGCACGGGATCGAGTGAACCGGTAAGGAAACCAACCGGCATCGAAATGTTCGACGCCGGTACGTCGTGCGTGCGTCGCCAATTGTCGTCCATGTTCCGATAGAAGTTCAAGGGACCGAAGAAGCCGCTGTTATCGAAGGCCTCGCAGTAGACGTCCACGTCGTGTTCGCTCATCCACGAGGGCAGCGGGTCGGGCGCGTTCGCGAGCGTGTCGAGCAGGCCGGTACCTTCGCGTGGCGCGGGCGTGAAGGCGCGGCCACTGGCCATTCCCTCTCCCGAGGCGCTGTAGAGGAAGTCACGAACGAAGCGACGGGTGCTGGATTCGAGTTCGGCCTCGGCGACACCAATCTCTTGGAAGTAGTTGATGTAGAAGAACTGGTCCGCGAACAGGGTCTCGAAGAACTCGAGAGGGGGTCCCGGAGCCTGGGAGAGCGGCACGCTCATGTTGAAAAGTGACCCGACCCGTTCTGGGTGCATCCGGGCCATGTCCCACAGGACCATGGCGCCCCAGTCGTGTCCCACGAAGGCGGCCTGGTCGTAGCCGAAATGGTCGAGCAGCGCGCCCAGGTCCGCGCACAGGCGGTCGGTGCCGTAGGCGTCGACCGATCGGGGGACACTGCTCTGGCCGTAGCCGCGCCAGTCAAAGGCAACAGCTCGAAAGCCCGCGTCACCCAGGGCCGTCAACTGGTGTCGCCAGGAGTACCACGTCTCAGGGAACCCGTGACAGAGCACGACGGGTGGACCGTCGCTCGCGCCGGCCGTGACGACGTGAAGCGACACGCCGTTGACGTCGACAAGTTGGTGTCGAAGATCATCCATGCAATCGCCCCCATCATTGGTTTGGACGAATTTAACTCCTCGTCAAGGCTCGGGAGGAACTTTGCCGACCGTGAGCGAAAGCGGGTCCCCATCGGTCAAGGTGCACTTCGGGGCTCGGACCCTCGCGGCGAGGTCGCCCCCGCTCAGTAGGATTGCGGTATGCCTTCGCCCAAACCCTCGCCCCGTCGCGCCTCGAACGCCGGCGGGGCTGGTGGCGCGCGACGGCCGGCCCCACGAAATTCCGGATCCACGTCCTCGGGACGTCCCCCGCGAGCAGGTGGCGATTCCTCGAGTTCTCGCGCACGCCCGGCGCGAGCGGGCGCCGAACGTCGCGTCGCCGGTCGCGAGAGCGCACGCCCCACGCGAGGTGGTGGTCCACCTCGTGACCGCGACGACCGGGACCGCCGAGAACCGCGACCGACCGGCTTTCGCGACGACGGTGATGGGCGAAAGAGCTCTCGCGATCGACCCCGCCCCTCGTCGAGTGCACGCGGCGTGCCGCGCACGAAGCGTTCGAGCAGAGATGGCGAGCGTCCCTACGAAAATCGGGAGCGACCGGCTCGTCGCGGTCCGAGCGGTGACTCGAAACCGCGTGGTCCCCGTGACGCGAGGCCCAGCGCTCGACCCTACGCGAGAGACACCCGTGGACCGTCGCGCGACGGTGCCTACGACGTCGAGTCGCGCGGGCGCGATGAGCGTGACGCGAGAGAACGACCGGTCCGAGGCTCGAGTAGTCGTCCCCGCCCCACGGGTCGTGACGATCGTCGGCCCACTAGTCGCGATGATCGACGGTCCTCGGGTACACGTCAATCAAGCGAACGGGGCGAAGTCCGCGGCCCTCGCGACGGTGCTCGGCGCTTCTCCTCATCCACCGCGCGTCCCGGTGCACGAAATTCGCCACGTGCCGCGCGTTCGCTGACGCCCGAGGAACTCGAGCGCCAGAAGATTGACGCGCACTCGCGCGATCGAGGCTGGGGTGGCGTGGCTCGAAAGGGTGCGGCGAACATCAAGAGTTCGGGTCAGGCCATGGCGGTCACCCCGAGCGCTGGCAAGAACCCCGATCCAATGTCGCAGTGGGTTGAAGAGGTGCGACCCGCACCGACGTCGGCACCGACGAAGGCCAAGGCCAAGGTCAAGTACGCGCTGCCGGGTGACGTGGCCTCTGACGTGCGCAAGGCGTTCATCGGTACGGCCTACGCCCGTGAGAAGGCGGTCATGACCCTCACGCGAGCGGCCGAAGCCTACGACCGCAAACGATACGAAGAAGCACTGCGCCTGGGCCGGACGGTCGCCGACGCGGTACCCGGGGTGGCACCGGTACGCGAGCTCACCGGTCTCGCCGCCTACCGTGCCGAACGTTGGCCCATGGCCAAGATCCACCTTCGCGCCCACTTCGCGATCACTGGCGACCCTGAACATCTGCCGCTCGTGATGGATTGCGAGCGTGCGGGTCACCGTTATCGCGCCGTCGAGAAGACCTTCGGCGAACTGGAGGCGAGTGAACCGACCGCCGAGGTCTTGGTCGAGGGCCGCATCGTGATGGCGGGCACCTGGGCCGACCAGCAACGCTACGAGGACGCGATCGAACTGCTGACCAAGGCGGGCGCGACCAAACAACTTCGCAACCCTTCTTATCGCCACGTGCGACTCTGGTACGCGTTGGCCGACGTGTTCGACCGCGCGGGTGACGCCGTATCGGCTCGTGAGCTGTTCGCGCGCGTGGTGATCGCCGAACCCGACGCCTACGACGCCCAGGCCCGGCTCGCCGAGCTCGGTTCGAACGCGCCTCGCAAGAACCGCAAGCGCCGTACGACGCCGGTTTCGAAGAAGAAGATCGACTAACCGAGCGAGGACAGTGCCGCGCACAAGGCGAACGTCGCGCCGCGAGTGTCGGTGGTGAGCCCACTGCGCATCAGGTTCATCATGTACGCCACCGTGAGTCCGCTGTCCTGATCCATAACGATGACCGAACCCCCGAGGCCGCCCCAGTAACAGGCGCGTGGGCCGATGGGCACCGTGGTACTCGAGAGTCCGTATCCCATGCCGAAGTGCGTGGGGGTGGCGAGTACGAGGTCCATCCCGTTCGCCTGGGTCTCGAAAATCAGGTCGCCGGTCCGCTCTTGGTAGAAGCGGTGACCGTTGGCTTCGCCGCGGTTGGCGATGATCTGCTGGACGAGCGCGACCGAGTGAGCATTACCGTGGCCGTTGGCCGCGGGGATCTCGGCCGCGCGCCACCAGCGGTGTCGGGGCATGGTGGCGTCGACCGGCGGCGACGTGAAGGTTCGATACGTCATCGAATCGTGCGCCACGTCCATGAAATCGAATCGCTCCGGCGCGATGACGACGCTCACGCGGTCCTCTTCGCTCTCGGGTAGTCCGATATGGAAATCGGCACCCAGCACGTCGGCGACTTCGCTCTTGAAGAACTGTCCGATCGTCGTGCCCGTGATACGTCGGACGATCTCGCCAATCAGGTAGCCCTGGGTTACCGCGTGGTAGCCCGAGGCCGAACCCGGCGTCCACCACGGTTCTTGTCGTGCGAGGATGCCCACGCACTTATCCCAGTCCGCGAGTTCCTCGGGCTTGATGGATTCGCCAAATCCCGAGAGTCCCGCGGTGTGGCCCATGACGTGACGAACCTCGACTGATGACTTGCCGCCCGCAGCGAATTCGGGCCAGTACGACGACACCGTGGCGTGAAAATCCAGTTCACCGCGGTCCGCGAGCATCAAGGCCACGAGGAACGTCATGGTCTTGGTGGTGGACCAGACGTTGACCAGCGTGTCGCGCTGCCATTCGACGGTCTTGTCCACGTCCTGGTAGCCGCCCCAGATGTCCACGACCGGTTCGCCGTGGTGAAAGACCGCCACCGACGCCCCGAGGTCGTCGCCCGCGGTCAGGTTCTTCTCCAGTTGCTCGCGCACCGAGTCGAACTTCGGATCCGTGGTACCTCGCACCTCGGCCATGACTTACCCCCAAGTAATTATGGGGCCGACTCTATCGCCAGTCCTATGACGTCATGCCACCGAGGCCAACGAGCGCACGGGCGTGTTCGATCTCGCCCATGTGACGAAGACCGTGCTGGTAGATCCAGCATTCCAGGGCGTCGCTGCGCGAGATTCCTGCTTCGCCACCCACGCGCGCCGAGAACGTCTGATCGATGCCGGGCCCGTAGGGGTAGGGAACGACGATGTCCTCGAAGGTCGCTGGATCGATCGACGCGACAAAACCCTCGGTCGCGTCAAAGACCAGGCGCTGGAAAATGAGGAATTCACCGTAGTTACCGATGCGTTGGAGGGTCATCTCCGTGACGGTCTTGGCTTTACCGTGGTCGGAAATCGCGAGGCCCATCTTCTCGGACCAGGCGTCGTTGAATTGGGGGAGTGGACCACCCGCGAAGGCGAGTGAACCGTCCTCGATCAAGACCTGATGGACGAGTGAGAACGCGATGGGCAAGACGCCCTCTCGTTCGACGTGGTTCACGTGATCCAACGTCATCGTCGAGCACGCTTGATCGTAGAGCGAGTGCATCGCGCGCATTCGTCGAAGGAGTGAGGATCGGTAGTCGAGTGTCACCCAGGTAGTTTGTCCGATGCGCGAGTTACTCACAAGCGAGTCTGGGCTTTGGCAACGTTTACTTAACGAGCGCCAGAATGAACTCTTGTAGGATTTGCTCATGGACATTGCCTCACTCTTAGGCGCGGAAGCGCCACTTCTGCTTGATCACAAGGCGACCGCGTTTCCCAAGGAGTGGTTGACGCTCCCGAGCCCTGAATTCCTGCAAGATATCTTCACCCAAAGCGACCGCTCACCGACCGTGCTTCGCAATCTGGGTTCGCTCTATGGTCACGGACGCCTCGGGGGCACCGGGTACGTATCGATCCTGCCAGTGGATCAGGGAATCGAGCACTCCGCCGCCGCGAGCTTCGCGCCCAATCCCGAGTATTTCGATCCGGCACGGCTGTGCGACCTGGCGATCGCCGCGGACTGCAACGCGATTGCGACGACCCTTGGAACGTTGGGTATCGTGTCGCGCCGTTACGTGCACCGGATACCCTTCATCGTCAAGCTCAACCACAACGACCTGTTGCGCTACCCGAACTCGTTTGATCAGCACATGTTCGCGTCCGCCCAGCAGGCGGCGGACCTCGGCGCAGTGGGCGTCGGTGCGACGGTCTACTTCGGGTCCGAGGGCTCGATTCGCCAACTCGAAGAGGTGACCGCGGCCTTTGCCGAAGCACACCGTCTCGGTCTGTTCACCGTGCTGTGGTGCTACCTGCGCAACGACGCCTTCAAGACCAAGGACGTCGACTACCACGTCAGCGCGGACCTCACCGGACAGGCGAACTACCTCGGCGTCACGGTTGAGACCGACATCATCAAGCAGAAGCAACCAGAGAACAATGGTGGCTACAACGCCGTCAAGTTCGGTAAGACCGATCCGCGGGTCTATAGCAATTTGACCACGGACAATCCCATCGACCTCACGCGTTGGCAGGTAGTGAACTGTTACGCGGGTCGGATCGGACTCATCAACTCGGGCGGCGAGGCCAAGGGCACGGACGACCTCGCGGGCGCGGTGCGCACCGCCGTGATCAACAAGCGCGCGGGCGGTCAGGGCCTGATTCTTGGTCGTAAAGCGTTCCAGCGTCCCATTGACGAAGGTGCCGCCCTGGTGCACGCGGTTCAGGACGTCTACCTGGACCAGTCGATCACGATCGCCTGACCTAACCTCCGATTATGGCGAGTGACGAGGACGCGGGGTGGTTGACGTGGGCGAACCTCGTGACTCTGGTGCGCCTCGCGTTGTTGCCCGTTTTCGTCTGGCTCTTGTTCAGCACCGACCACCGGGCCATCGCCGCCTGGCTTCTCGCGTCTCTGGGGGCGACCGACTGGATTGACGGGTTCCTCGCGAGGAGGCTCCACCAGGTCTCCACGGTGGGCAAGATCATCGACCCGGTCGCGGACCGGTTGCTCGTGATTGTGGGACTCCTCAGCGTCGCCGCGGCCGCGGGCGTTCCGTGGTGGTTCGCACTGGCGACCCTCGCGCGCGAACTGATCGTGTCGGTGATCACGGTCGTACTCGCGGGGCTCGGAGCGGCGCGCATTGACGTGCTCTGGTGGGGCAAGGTGTCGACCTTCGCCCTGATGACGGCGTATCCGTGGTTCTTGCTCACGACCAACCCCCATCACGCGGCGCTCGCACAGTGGCAGCACGTGGCGCGCGACATAACGTGGGCGATCGGCATCATGGGACTCAGTCTCTCCTGGCTCGTCCTGGCGGGCTACGTACGTCCGGCGCTCGCCGCGTTGCGCGCTGGGCGCCAGGGACGAGGAATCTTGTAGATTTTCTACTTATGCAGATCCCCAGCGACCTCCGATACTCGAATGACCACGAATGGGCGAAGGCTAACGGCGCCGTCGTACGAATAGGTATCACCGATTACGCCCAGGACGCGTTGGGCGACGTCGTCTTCGTGGACCTGCCGAAGGTTGGCGCGACGTTGAAGTCGGGACAGGCGCTCGGTGAGATCGAGTCGACGAAGTCGGTCTCAGAAATCTATGCTCCGGTATCGGGTACGGTGACGGCAGTGAACGATTCACTGTCCAACGCACCCGAGTCGGTGAACGCCGACCCCTACGGTGTCGGGTGGATTTGTGAAATCACGACCACGTCGAGCACCGAGTACGACGCATTGCTCGACGCGCAAGGTTACCAAGCGCTCACCAACAATTAACTCTGACGAGCCTCAACAAACGTAACTATTGTGAGTCCCGTGAACTGTCGTCGCTGTGGGGAGATACTAAACGCCAACGCAAACTTCTGTTGGTCGTGCGGCGCTCCTCAGCACAAGGAGACGTCGCCTGAAACCATCGCGGTTCCCGTCGTGAGTGTGCCCGACGCACTGAACGCGAATGCGTCCAAGGGTCCTACTGGTGAACACGGTGACGAACTCGTGATCGTTTCGGGACCCGAAGCCGGTGGTCGACTCGACTTGGACAAGGAGTTCATCAGTGCGGGACGCCACGAGCAGAGTGATCTGTTGTTGGATGACGTTTCGGTGTCTCGTCATCACGCATTGTTCACGCGCACGGCGAGTGGTCGTATCACGTTGCGTGACCTCAACTCGCTCAACGGCACGTACGTGAATGGCAAGCGCGTCGAAGAGACGACGCTTCACTCGGGTGACGAAGTGCAAATCGGAAAATACAAATTGGTGTACTGGGAGTCGACGCGATGAGCACTCAGGGGACCATGCGCATCGGTGAGGTACACGCAATTCTTCGCCGCGACGTACCCGACATCGAACTTTCCAAGATCCGCTACTACGAGGACAAGGGCCTCGTCCAGCCCACGCGCAGTCGCAAGGGCTACCGGCTCTACTCTCAGCGCGACGTCGACTGCCTGCGCGAGGCGATACGCCTGGCGAACGAGGAATTCGTCCCCTTGCGCGTCGTTCGCCTGCGCCTGATTGAACAGGGTCTGCTCGACGACGCGCCCGTCTCGGCGGGCACCCGCCAGGTGGCGCGCGCGACGTCCAACGTGATCTCCGTGCCGGTGCCGGTTAACGAACCCGCCGAGGACGTCATTGAGATCGACGTCGTGACGCGCGTCAGCGCGGCGACCCACGAGACGACTTCGGCGTCGGGCGACAATGATTCGGACGTCGAGGACGCGCCCGAGGTGAGCGCCACGGTGTCCGCCACGGTGACCGACATCACGCCGGTGCCGTCGTCGAGGCCCGTACTCGAAGGGTCCGCGAGCGACGTCGAGCCACCTGTGCACGTCGAGACGCGCCACCCGAGTGCGAGCGTCTCGCCAGTGCGGGAGGACTTCGAGGACTGGGACGACGACCGGTTCTACTCGCCCGCGGAATTCCTCACGTTGAGTGGACTTGACGCGAAGGTCATGGACCAACTGGTCGCGTCGGGACTGTTGTCGCCCACGACGGTGGCGAATCAGTCGACCTTCAGTGAACTCGACGTGCGCGTCGCTCGCGCGATCAAGGTGTTGCTCGCGCGCGACATCGATGTTCGATTGCTGGGGTCACTTCGCCGCAACGTCGAACGAGAGATCGGATTGTTGAACGACGTCATCCAACCAGCGCGACCGTCCAAGAAGGCGGTCAGCGCTCTCGAAGCGCGCGACCACGCGCGCTCGGTGGCGTTGGAGATCGCCGCGCTGCGTGCGGAGTTGTTCGCTCGCGCCCTGCACCGGTACCTCGGCAGTTAGCCCGACGAGGCGAATCCGGACCGGTCTAGGCTGGGCGGATGGTTGAGGTCGTACTACGCGCGGTCCGGGTTGACGTGGGTTCGTCGACGCCTCTGTTGTTGCTCGAAGAAGTCGGGGGCGACCGAGTGTTGCCCATCTTCGTGGGGGCGCCCGAGGCGACCGCGATTGCCTACGCCCTGCAGAACGTCGCCACGCCACGCCCGATGTCCCACGACCTGCTCGGCAACGTCATCGCGGCTCTCGGGGCGCGGTTGTTCGCGGTGGAGATCACCGAGCTCGTCGACAACACCTACTACGCGAACCTTCGACTCTTGCGCGACCGGGCCGAGATCAACGTCAGCGCCCGACCGAGTGACGCCGTCGCAATCGCGCTGCGGGTGGGCTCGCCGATACTGGTGAGCGACCAGTTGATGAACGAGCAGGGCAAGGTGATGCACCTGGACGAGAACGATGAGATCGACGAGACGGACGATCTCATCGAGGGTGATGAGGGTGCGCCCAACGAG
>Ga0224532_1000004_pt1 | contig 73871 bp, 68 predicted proteins | sample 714E115metaG_FD_179902 | JGI IMG/M metagenome (GOLD analysis project Ga0224532, IMG submission 179902) | Peat soil microbial communities from Stordalen Mire, Sweden - 717 E1 1-5 | ecosystem: Environmental > Terrestrial > Soil > Wetlands > Peat | place: Sweden: Norrbotten County, Stordalen Mire... | reverse complement strand
TCATCAGCGAATAGAGCGGCGCGACCGTTCGTCGCTCTCCGGGCAAGGTGGGAGTGAAACCTTCGGTGGCCCGAACCACGACGTCGGCGGTCACGGTCCCGCCGACGGTTATGACCCGTGCCCGACGGCGCGGGGAGCCGGGGACGATTCTCGTCACCGCGGCGTTCTCGTAGATCGAGACGCCGAGCTGCTCGGTGACCTCGCCCAGCCCCCGAACGAGTCGGGCCGGGTTCAGCCGGGCGCAGTGAGGGGTGAACGTCGCGCCGAGCGCGCCCGCCACGTAGCCGTAGTCGTAGAGTTCGTGCTCGTCGAGCCAACGCAGGTCGCCTTCGTTGTGACCTTGCTCGTGCAAGGCGGCGACCTCTGCTCGAAGTCGTGCCAACTGGACCTTGTTGCGAGCGAAGGTCAGCGAACCACCTTTGGCGAAGTGCGCGTCGATACGGTCGTCGCGAATGCAGTCACCGAGTTCGTCGACTGCCCGCTGGAGTAGGAGGCGTACGTGTTCGGAGGCCTCAAGACCGTGGCGTTCGACGACTGCCTGCTCGCCCAACGGATAGAGGGCGGACGCCCAACCGCCGTTTCGACCCGACGCACCAAAACCGCACACGGACTTCTCGAGCACCACGATTCGAAGCAGCGGATCGCGCCGCTTCAACTCGCGCGCGGTCCAAAGCCCGGTAAAGCCCGCGCCGACAATAGCGACGTCGGCGTCGATGTCGCTACCTAATGAGGGGCGCTCCTCGACTGGCTCGTCGAGGGTTGACCACCACAAGGATTGTGGTGGTCGCATTATCAGATGAACTTCGTGGCTCCGGTGAAGACGTCACGCAAGATGCCGACCATGAGGTCGATGTCGTCGCGCGTCGAGATCAGCGGCGGGGCCAACTGGACGACGGGGTCACCGCGGTCGTCCGAGCGACAGATCAGGCCGCGACGGAACATCTCGGGCGACACGTAGCCACGAAGCAGGCGTTCGGCGTCGTGGCCGGCCCAGGTCTCCTTCGTGGTCTGGTTCTTGACCAGTTCGACGCCCCAGAAATAACCGGTACCTCGAACGTCACCCACGATGGGAAGTTCCTTGAGTTCAGTAAGTCGATCGCGGAAGTAGTCCTGGTTCGCGAGCACGTTGTCGAGGACCTTCTCATCCTCGATGATCTTGATGCTTGCCAGGGCCACGGCGCACGACACCGGGTGACCTGACCACGTGAAGCCGTGAATGAACGAGTTGTCGTCGTGTTGGAACGGTTCGGCGACACGGTCCGAGACGATCATCGCGCCCAGGGGGGCGTATCCCGCGGTGATCCCCTTCGCGCAGGTGATCACGTCAGGAACGTAGTCGTACTTCTGGGCCCCGAACCAGGTACCCAAGCGACCGAAGGCGCAGATCACGTCGTCGGCGACCAACAAGACGCCGTAACGGTCGCAGATCGCGCGGACTTCCTGCCAGTAGCCCGGAGGAGGCGTAAAACAACCACCCGCGTTCTGGACGGACTCGAGGAACACTGCGGCGACGGTCTCGGGTCCCTCGCGCAGAATCGCTTCTTCGATCTGATGAGCCGACCACATGCCGAACGCCTCAAAATCGTCGGCGAACTTTTCGGTGCGATAGAAGTTGACCGCGGGCACCTTTACCGCGCCGGGGACCAACGGCTCGAAGGGCTGGCGATATCCTTCGAGTGACGTGATCGTCAAAGCGCCGAGCGTGGTGCCGTGGTAGGCGATGTCACGACTGATCACCTTGTAGCGATCGGTGTCGCCGCGCATCTTGTGATACTGGCGGGCGAGTTTCCACGCGCTCTCGTTCGCTTCGGCGCCGCCGGTCGTGAAGAAGACTCGATTGAGGTCGCCCGGCGCGAGGCTCGCGATCTTCTCCGCGAGGTCAATCGCCTTGGGGTGCGCGTAGGTCCACAGCGGGAAGAAGGCCATGGTGTTCATTTGCTCGGCGGCGGCTTCGGCGATCTCGCGGCGGCCGTGGCCGAGCATGTTCGTAAAGAGTCCCGAGAGTCCGTCGAAGTACTCGGTACCGTTGGCGTCGTAGACTCGCGTTCCCTCGCCACGCACCATGATCGGTATCTCGTTGTTCTCGGTGTACGCCCCCATGCGCGACATCTGCAGCCACAGGTGGCGACGAGCTCGCTCCGAGTAACTGTGGCTCGCGTTCTCGACATGACTCATCGTGATGCCGTCGGTATAGATTTCGTGAATCGTCACTTGGTCCCCCATGCGTAGGTCTGCTTTGAAAGCTTCAAATACAGAAATGTCTCAACTTCGGTGACGCCCGAAATGCTCCTTATGGAGTCATTCAACAAGTGCACCAATGCGTTGTCGTCCTCTGCGATCACCTCGGCGATGATGTCAAAGCTGCCCGCGGTCATGACCACGTAATTGGCCTCTTCGATGGCAGCAACTTTGTCCGCGACGAGACGGACATCGCCGTGGACCCTGATGCCGATGAGCGCTTCACGCCCGTAACCCAACTGGAGGGGGTCGGTGATGGCCACGATCTGCATGACGCCTGAGTCGCGGAGTCGCTGGACCCGGCGTCGAACGCCGGCTTCGGAGAGTCCGACCTCTTCGGCGATGGCGCCGTAGGGCTTTCGACCGTCGCGCTGGAGGTGACCAATGATCTGGCGATCGAGGGCGTCAATACCGCTCGGCGCCGACACCAACTCCAAGTTCGACCGCTCTGCGCTCTTGAGACTCTTTGGTTGTGGTTTTGTGCCTGGCATTGGTTGCTCCCCGCCCGGATGCCGAGGGCACTGGGGCTGCGGATAGAGACAGTATAGATACCAAACGCGCCTAATCGAGGCGCCAATTGTTAAATCTGTGCTCTTTTTCTTACCTTTGGTTTGCAGAACCCATGAAAACTCTGGCAGAGTGGCTGAGAGCGCGAGCGTAAGGTCGCCGTGCCCTGGAGGATGTCTATGCGTCGATTGTCCAATTTCATCGGCGGCGAATCGGTTGCTCCCAAGAGCGGCAAGTACGTCGAATTGATCAATCCAGGAACTGGCCAGCCGCTCGTCGAGATGCCAATCTCCAATGAGGCCGACGTGGACCTCGCCGTGAAGTCCGCAGCGCAAGCCTTTACGTCGTGGCGGCGTACGACACCTTCGCAGCGAAGTCTGGCGTTGCTTAAGATTGCGGACTCGCTGGAGAGTCACGCGCAAGAACTCGTCGCGCTCGAAGCGGAGAACTGCGGCAAGATCATCTCGGTCACGATGAGCGAAGAGATTCCTCCCATGATCGATCAGATTCGATTCTTCGCGGGTGCCGCTCGACTCTTGGAAGGCCGTGGGGCATCGGAGTACATGGACGGGATGACGAGCTACGTGCGCCGCGAGCCGATAGGGGTGTGTGGCGCAGTGACGCCGTGGAACTATCCCATGATGATGGCGGTCTGGAAATGGGCGCCGGCAATCGCGGCGGGCAACACCATGGTTCTCAAGCCCGGGGATTCGACTCCGGTCTCGACCTTGTTGATGGCTCAGTTGATGGGTGAGATTCTCCCCGCGGGCGTCTTCAATGTCGTCTGCGGTGACCGCGACACTGGGCGCCTGCTCGTCGAACACCCGGTGCCGGCGATGGTCTCGGTGACCGGATCGGTGCGCGCGGGCATGGAAGTGGCCGCTACCGCTTCAAAGACGCTGAAGCGAGTGCACCTCGAGCTCGGTGGCAAAGCGCCCGTCGTGGTGTTTGACGACGTCGACGTCGCCGCGGCCGCCGAGGGCATCGCGATCGCGGGATTCTTCAACGCGGGCCAGGACTGCACGGCGGCGACACGAGTCCTCGCGGGTCCGCGCGTCTACGGCGACTTCGTGGACGCGTTGGCCGAGCAGGCGCGGAACACGGTCGTGGGTCTGCCGGACAACGATGATGCTCTCTTTGGACCCGTGAACAACGTGAACCAGTTCGAACGCGTCAACGGCATGCTCGGGCGAAAGCCGGGTCACGCCTCAGTCGCAGCGGGGGGAAGTCGGGTTGGGGATGCGGGTTACTTCATTGAACCAACCGTCGTCGCTGACTTGCACCAGGACGACGAGATGATCCAAAGTGAGATCTTTGGTCCGGTGATCACGGTCCAGAAGTTCAGCGACGAAGCCGAGGCACTCGAGTGGGCTAATGGCGTCGAGTACGGACTCGCGTCATCGGTGTGGACCAACGACCACGGTCGGGCGATGCGATTCACCCGGGACCTTGATTTTGGCTGCGTGTGGGTAAACACCCATATTCCTATCGTGGCCGAGATGCCCCACGGCGGCTTCAAGCGTTCAGGCTACGGCAAGGACCTCTCGGTCTACGGTTTTGAGGACTACACGCGCGTCAAGCACGTCATGCACAACATCGAGTTCTAATCTCGGCGAGCGGCACGTGGCCGACGACGAAGCACTGAAGTATGAGATCAATCAAATGAAAGGATGATCGACGATGATCATCGGAGTCCCGAAGGAAATAAAGAAGGATGAAAACCGAGTCTCGTTGACGCCGGCGGGCGCACGTGAGTTGACCGAGGCCGGCCACAAGGTCTTGGTTGAGCTCGGGGCCGGGGTCGGCTCGTCGATCAGCGATGACGACTACGTCGCCAACGGGGCGACGATCGTCAAGAACGCCGATGATGTGTGGGCTGAGAGTGAACTGGTCTTGAAGGTCAAAGAACCAATCAGCGATGAGTACCACCGCCTCTCGGCTCGCAAGAACCAGGTGCTGTTCACCTACTTGCATCTGGCGGCTTCACGTGAGTGCACCGAAGCTCTGGTGAAGGCGAAGAACGTGGCGATCGCCTATGAAACCGTTCGCTTGCGCGATAATTCTTTGCCGCTGCTCACGCCCATGAGCGAGGTAGCCGGGCGCATGGCCCCATTGATGGGCGCGCATCACCTTATGCGTCCGGGCGGGGGGCGCGGCACGCTCATCGCGGGTGTACCCGGCGTGATCCCCGCGAACGTGGTCGTGATCGGCGCGGGTGTGGCGGGACTCGCCGCGGCATCGATGGCGGTAGGCCTTCACGCACACGTAAAGGTCCTGGACCGGAACTTGGAACGACTTCGTCAGGTCGACATCCACTTTGACGGCCGGGTCCAGACCATCGCCTCGTCGACGCTCACGCTTGAAGAAGCGTGTCTCGACGCCGACCTCGTGATCGGGGCGGTTCTCGTCGTAGGAGCGAAGGCGCCCAAGTTGGTCTCCAACGAGTTGGTGTCTCGGATGCGGGCGGGTTCGGTGCTCGTGGACATCTCGGTGGACCAGGGTGGCTGCTTTGAGGACACGCGTCCCACCACGCACTCCGATCCCACGTTCAAAGTGCACGAGTCGATCTTTTACTGCGTGGCGAATATGCCGGGTGCCGTTCCCCATACGTCGACCCACGCGCTGGCGAACGCGACGTTGCCCTACACCCTCGAATTGGCTCGACACGGCTGGCGCGAAGCAGTGATTGCGGACGACGCCTTGGCCGAAGGGGTCAACGTGGTCGACGGATCGGTCACTTACGGTCCGGTCGCGGAATCGCTCGGCGTCTCGTACACGGCTTTGCGTTCGTTTCTGTAGGTTATCGACTAAATATAGAGTTCTCGTAATCCCCTAGATTGTGACACCCACGGCTTAACGTCGTGGCGTGACAAGTGGGGGGTTATGTCAGGCGAAGCCGTGAATAATGTGGTGCACGCAGAGGTTCCTGACCCTCGCCGATGGTTCGCGCTGGTGGTTATCGCCATCGCCCAGTTGATGGTGGTTCTCGACGCGTCGATTGTCAACATCGCACTGCCCCACGCGGCGCTGCCGCGCGCACTTGGGGGCCTCGCGATTGCCCCAAAGAACTACCAGTGGGCGATTACCGCTTACACCCTTACGTTCGGTGGTTTCTTACTGCTGGGGGGTCGGGTGGGCGACTACCTGGGACGAAAGAAGGCGTTCCTCATTGGTCTCGTTGGCTTTGCGGGTGCTTCACTTCTCGGAGGTTTTTCGGTCAATCAACAGATGCTCTTTGGTGCTCGGGCTCTGCAGGGCGTTTTTGGTGCGCTGCTCGCGCCCGCCGCGCTGTCGCTCATCTCGATCACGTTCACCGATTCAAGGGAGCGCGCCAAGGCCTTCGGCGTCTACGGAGCCTTGTCGGGGGTGGGCGCCGCGATTGGTCTCATCGCGGGCGGCCTGCTCACCCAGTACCTGTCATGGCGGTGGTGTCTCTTCGTCAATACCCCGATGGCACTCATCGCGCTCTTTCTGGCGATACCCAACGTGCACGAATCCAAAGTCGAGGGCCACCCGCACTACGACGTGCCCGGTGCGCTCACTGCGACCATGGGCATGGTGAGCATCGTCTTTGGCGTCTCGCAGTCCTCGACGTACGGGTGGGGATCGTTCAGCGCCTTTCCCTACATTGTCGTGGGCGTCGTGCTGCTCTTCGTGTTCTTCCAGATCGAGTCGAGGGTGAAGTCGCCGTTGTTGCCGCTTCGACTGTTGACCGACCGGGTGCGGGCTGGTTCGTACCTATCCCAGATCTTCGTGGGCCTGGGGCTTTTTGGCATGTTCTTGTTCCTGACCTTCTACTTCCAGGACGTGCATCAGTACTCGGCGGTCAAGGCGGGCCTGCTCTATTTGCCCTTCTCGGTGGGTGTCATCCTCGGCGCCGGAATGACGAGCCAGATTCTGCCGAAGTTCGGTCCGCGACTGGTCGCCACGCTGGGAAGTCTCATGGGTGCACTGGGTCTCTTGCTCCTGTCGTTCCTCGCTCCCGACAGCAGTTACTTGACCAGGGTGATGCCCGCGATGATCGTTGGCAGCCTCGGACTCGGTGCCACCTTCGTGGCGGTCGCGTCGACCGCGTTGTTCAACGTGCGCTCCGAAGACGCGGGCGCTGCGTCGGCCGTTCTCAATACCGCCCAGCAGATTGGCGGTTCCTTTGGCACCGCGATCCAGAACACCATCTACGTCACCAGCGCGACGGCATTCGTCACCGCGGCACTACGACCGGGACTCACGAAGTCAGCGGTGGTGGCCTTGCACATCGCGGGGGCCGTGCACGGTTACGACCTCGCGTTTCGGTTCGGTGCCCTTATGGTCTTTCTCGCCGCCGTGAGTTTCTACCTGCTCGTGAACATCGATCGGCATCACCTCGGTCAGCACGACGACGTCACCGTCGGCCCTTAAGGCGTCACGTAGGGGCAGTGGCGACATCCACTCTCACAGCACGTCCCCCGCGCGAGATGCGTGGCGACGGTCAGAACGCTCAGGCCTGATGAAGGATCACGATACGTGGGTTCGCCCAGCGCCACGGCGAGCTCGTGGGCGGCGATGATGGCGTCGTAGTCGTCGCGCGAGGGGTCGCAGCGAGAGACGTGGGGGCGCGGGACGACGGACATGAGTGGCGTCTATTCGCGGACCGCGACGATGACCTTACCGAATTTTCCCGGCTTGGCGAAGAAGGCGTAGGCGCGGTTAATGTCCTCGAAATTGAAACGACCGGCACAGGGGACCTTCAGCGTGCCCTCGTCCCACAGCGGGACGAGCGTCTCGTTCACTCGTGCGATGACGGTCGCCTTCTCCGCTCGGGACCGGGAACGAAGCGTGGAACCCGTGAGCGTCGCCCTGGTCGCCATGACGTTCAAAAGGTCCAGTTCGACCTTTGCGCCGCCCCCGACCCCGATGACGACGACGCGCGCGAAGCGGGCGAGTACGCGCTGGGCTTTTTCGAGGTTGGCCGCGCCCAGCAGTTCGAGCACGACGTCAACGGGTTCGAGATCGGACACGTCGTCGCTCACGATGGTCTCGTCTGCACCGAGGTCGCGCAACTTCTGGTGATGCTCGTTGGTGCGCGTGACCGCGATCACGTGGGCACCCAACACGTGGGCGATCTGTACCGCGGCGGTTCCCACGCCGCCCGCCGCCCCGCTCACGAGTACTCGCTCACCCGCCTGAAGGTTGGCTTGGAGGGCTAAGGCGTCAAAGGCCGTCGTGAAGGACTCGGCGAATCCTCCCGCCTCCTCCCAGGTCACGTGGTCGGGAACGAATATCAAGTGTTCGTAGGGCACCGCGCACTGGGTCGCCTGAGCACCGCCACCTACCAACGCGCAGACTCGACGTCCCAGCAGCGGTTCGTGCACGTCACGGCCGACCGCACTCACGACGCCGGCGAGTTCCATGCCCGGTACGTCTTGGGGCCAACCCGCCGGGGCGGGGTAGAAGCCGCGGCGCTGCATGAGGTCCGCGGCGTTGATGCCAAAAGAGTGCACCGTCACCACGACACCCGTGGCACCAGGTTTCGGGTCGGGGCGGTCGAACATTTCAAGGTTTTCACCATTGATCACGACACAGAGCATGCCGCCAAGCCTACGGGTGACGCCACGGCGGGAATCGCCAATAGTCTCGGTCCATGACTATTTACGACATTCCAGTTCACACCCTCAGTGGCGAAGAGAGTTCCCTCGCTCCCTACGTGGGCGAGTCCGTTCTCGTGGTCAACGTGGCCTCCAAGTGTGGTCTCACCCCTCAGTACGAGGGTCTCGAGAACTTGCAGAAGGCCTACGCCGACAAGGGATTCACCGTGGTGGGTTTTCCCTGCAATCAGTTCATGGGCCAAGAGCCCGGCACGGCCGAGGAGATCCAGACGTTCTGCTCGACTACCTACGGGGTGACCTTCCCTCTGTACGAGAAGATCGACGTGAACGGTGAGGACCGCAATCCGATCTACACCGAACTCACCAAGGTCGCTGATGCCGAAGGCTACAGCGGCGACATTCGCTGGAACTTCGAGAAGTTCCTCGTGAGTCCCGATGGTTCGGTGCAGCGCTTCGCGCCCCAGGTCACGCCCGAGGACCCGGTATTGGTGGCGGCCATTGAGGCATCACTCTCCTAGGTCAAGCGGGCGACCTAGTCGCACGTAGGTCGGGCTCAGTCCGTAGCGAGGCCAGAACGAGCTCGCCTGTTGGTTGGTGACCCGCCACTGCGCCTCGACGTAGTTGAAGCCCTGGTGGCGTGCGTGCTCGAGCACCGCGTCGATCATGGCGCTCGCTACCCCTCGGCCTTGCGCGCGTGGATCGACGACGACCTCACTGAGGTGCAGGGTGTCGTCGAAGGATCCACGTCGGGTCGGCAGGGGGAACGTGATCGCTTGTGCGAGCACGCGTCCCTCAAATTCGACGACGTAGTGGCTCACCTCGGGGTCATCGAGCAACTCGAGCAACTCACGACGCGTCGCCCGGCGGTGCTTTCGCGAGGTAGCGCCCAGTTCGCCCTGGGCGAGGTCGATGACATGGTCGAGTTCGACGACTCGCTCGAGGTCGTGGGGCACTGCGGCGCGAAGCTTCATGCCCTCGGGCAGGTTGCGCACGCTGCGCTCATCGATCTTCATGACGCCGCGCACGCTGAGGGGTTCGTAGCCGAGTCGTCGCCAGGATTCGATGCGCTCGGGGTCGCCGAGCGACCACACATAATGGATCGTCACTCCCGCTCGCCGCCAAACCGTACTCGCCCCCTCCACGAGTTGGGAGAGGACGTCCTCAGCGTCAAAAGAGACTCCGTCGGGGCCGGTCCACGCCGCCGATTCGTGCGTGGGTTCACGCAGCACCGCCGCGTACAGGTGGCCCACGACATCTCGTTCATCAACCGCGACCCACGTCGCGTTGGTCGCGTGCAAGATCGTGTCGTAGAGGACCTCTTGCTTAAGGAACGAATTCACCATAGGGTGGCGCGCGGCGTCGCTCTCGAGTTGACGCACGATGCGCTCGACCACGGCGTGTGCGTCACTGGGCTGGAGGAAGCGAACGGTCGCCATGGGCAAACGGTACTTCGCCCGTGTGGCAGAGTTGTCGGATGACTTTGCGCGCGACACTGTTCGACATGGATGGGCTGCTCATCGACTCCGAGGTGCTGTGGCACAAGGCCGAACTTGAGATCTTCGGCCGGCTCGGCGTGCCGATCTCCGATGAGCAGGACCGTTCGACCAAGGGCATGTTCGTCGTCGAGGTCGTGCACCACTGGTACTCGAAGCATCCCTGGGCGAGCCCGACTCCCGAGGTCGTGGTCGAGGAGGTCCTCGAGAGGGTGGGCCAACTCGTGGAGAGCGAAGGGCAGCTCTTGCCCGGGGCGGTGCGCGCGATCGAACTCACCAGTGAGCGCGGCCCGGTGGGCCTCGCGAGTTCGACACCCCTCACCTTGATCTATCGCTGTCTTGACCACTTCGAGTTGCGTGATCGTTTCGCCGTCGTGCAGTCGGCGGAGTTCGAGCCCTTCGGTAAGCCCCACCCGGGGGTGTTCCTGAGCGCCGCGGCGGCTCTGGAGGTGGACCCCCGCGACTGTCTCGTCTTTGAGGATTCGGCCGCGGGAGTCCTTGCGGCGAAGGCGGGTCGCATGAAAGTCGTCGCGGTACCGACGAGCCACGATCGGTCCCTCCCGGAGTTCGCCCTCGCGGACCTCGTACTCAACTCACTCGAGGAGTTGCGCGTTGAGTGGCTCGACCAACAGTTCGCTTAGAGGATCTTGGTGAAGCGGTGCGCGCTTTCGTGGGTGTAGGCCCCTTCGGGGAAGAGTTCGACGCGAGTCCACCCGTGCTTGGGGTAGAAGGCGATCGCTTCGGGCTGCGCGGGACCGGTCTCGAGGTAGAGCTGCGCGTAACCCATGGCGCGCGCTCGACGTTCGACCTCGTCCATCAATTGAGCGGCGACACCACTACGACGTAGGTCGGGACGCACCCAGAGGCGCTTCACCTCGGCCAGCTTGCGCTCGGGTTCGGCGATTTGACGAAGGCCCACGCCGCCGCAGAGGTGGCCTTCACTGCGCGCCACGAGAAAGACTCCGGTGGGCGGGAGCAACTCATCGATGTTCATCTGCGTATCGTCGTCGATGGCGCCATAACGTCGATTCAGTTCGTCCACCGCCGCCTTGAAGACACTCAGCGCGCCCGAGGTCGTGATCAGTTCGTCGTCGATGGTCAGCGCAAGCACCTCTTCAGCGTAGAGCAACCGTACTTCGAACCATCTTCGGTACGATGGTAGGAACCATTTAAGGAGAACCTTGTTCCGCCCCGTCAGCCCTGATTTTGACTTCGTCGCCCTCGAAGAGGCCGAACTCGCACGGTGGCGGACCAATGACGTCTTCGCTCGATCGTTGCAACATCGCCAGGGCGCTGAGCCGTGGGTGTTCTACGAGGGTCCACCCACGGCGAATGGCAAGCCTGGTCTGCACCACGCATGGGCGCGGGTCTACAAGGACCTCTTCTGTCGCTACCAGACCATGCAGGGGCGATTCGTGTCGCGCCGGGCGGGATGGGACACACACGGACTCCCCGTCGAAGTCCAAGTGGAGAAGCAACTGGGGATCTCGGGTAAACGCGACATCGTCGAGAAGGTTGGCATCGGCGAATTCACTCGACTTTGCAAAGAATCCGTGCTCATCTACGTCGACGAGTTCGAGAAGCTTACCGAGCGGATCGGTTACTGGACCGACATGGAGCACGCGTACTACACCTTTCATCCTTCCTACGTGCAATCGGTATGGTGGCAACTCCAACAACTGTTCGATCGGGGACTGCTCTACGAGGACCTGAAGGTCGTTCCGTATTGTCCGCGCTGCGGCACTGCGTTGTCGAGCCACGAACTCGGTCAGCCTGACGTCTACACCGACGAGACCGACGAGAGTTGCTACGTTCGCTTGCGCATCCTTGAGGCCGAGCGCTACGCGACCCTCGAAGGGGCAACGCACCTGGCGGTGTGGACGACGACACCCTGGACGCTGTTGTCCAATGTGGCCGTCGCGGTCAACCCCGAGGTCGACTACACCGTGGTCAATGGCATGGTGGTCGCGGCCGCGTTGGTTGAATCGGTTTTCGGTGAGGGCGTCAAGGGCGGACCGACGTTCCCGGGCTCGGCCCTGGCGGGCGTGCACTACGCGCGTCCCTTCACCGACGTGGCCTTGCCCGAGGGCGTGGACGCGTGCTACGTCGTCGAAGCCGACTACGTCACGACCGATGAGGGCACCGGCCTCGTGCACCAGGCGCCGGCCTTCGGTGAGGTCGACCGCCAGATCGCTCGGGCCTATTCGTTACCCACGGTGAACCCCGTCGGACCCGACGGTTGCTTCACCGGCGAGGTGCCCTGGCTCGAGGGCGAAGAAGTGCGCTCGGCGAACCACGCCATCAACGACGAACTCGAACGTCGCGGGATCCTGCTGCGCCGCCTGGACTACGTCCACTCGTTGCCGCACTGCTGGCGTTGCGGCACGGTCTTGATCTATTGGGGCAAACCCAGTTGGTACATCGCCACGAGCCAGTACAAGAACGAAATGATGTCCGAGAACGAGACGATTGACTGGCACCCCGCCCACATCCGCGACGGACGTTTCGGCGAGTGGCTCGCGAATAACGTGGACTGGGCGCTCTCGCGCGATCGTTTCTGGGGGACGCCCTTACCGATATGGCAGTGCGAGCAAAAGCACTACACCTGCGTGGGGTCCCTCGATGAGCTTTCCGAGCTCGCCGGTCGCGACGTCTCGGACCTCGACCCCCACCGGCCGGGAATCGACGAGGTGGTCATCTCGTGTCGTACGTGCACGCAACCCGCGACGCGCGTGGAGCCGGTCATCGATGCCTGGTTCGACTCCGGTGCGATGCCCGCGGCCCAAGTCGGTTTTCCCCACGTCCCTGATAGCCAGCACGCGATGCAGTTTCCCGCGCAGTTGGTCGTCGAAGCGATAGACCAGACGCGCGGTTGGTTCTATTCGCTCCTCGCGGTGAACACACTGGTGTTCGGCGAGAAGCCCTACGAGCACGTGCTGTGTCTCGGGCACATCGTCGACGAGAACGGCAAGAAGATGAGTAAGTCCCTCGGCAACGTGATCGATCCCTGGGAGGTGCTGAGTACCCGAGGAGCCGATCCGCTTCGGTGGTGGATGTTCTCCCAAGGCTCGCCCTGGACCTCGACGCGCGCGAGCCTCGGGGCGATCGACGCATCACTTCGCGAGACCCTCGCCACGCTCTGGAACACGTTGAGTTTCTTTGCCACCTACGCGTCGCTCAATGAGTTCGACCCTAAGGATTCCGAGATCCCCGTCGTGGGCGAGCGCGCCGCGATCGACCGTTGGATCCTGTCTCGTCTCGAGAGCGTCACCGCTGCGGTGACGACCGCGCTCGACGGCTACGAGCCCCTCGGGGGGACCGACGCGCTCGCAGCGTTGGTCGACGACGTCTCGAACTGGTACGTACGGCGCAGCCGACGGCGGTTTTGGCGCACTGATCCCAAGGCGCCCCGTTCGGACTCGCTGGCGGCTCAGGCGACGCTGCTCGAGGTACTCCAACGGGTGACCTTATTGTTGGCGCCGTTCTGTCCGTTCTTGAGCGAGCGGCTCTACCACGAACTCTTTGACGTCAATGAAGAGGCGTCGGTGCACCTGGCGGACTGGCCCGTGAGCGAACCGGCAAATCGCGACGTCGACCTCGAGGCCTCGATGGACGTGGCGAGGCGACTGACGTCACTCGGCCGCGCCGCGCGCGCCGAGGTGGGCGTCAAAGTCCGTCAGCCGTTGGCTCGTGCACTCGTCTTCTTGCAGCCCGGTTCAACCATGCCGCCGGTGGGAATCGTCGAGGATGAACTCAACGTCGACGTGCTTGAGTACGGCACCGAACTCGCCGAGGTCTTACGTTTCGAACTCGTACCGAATTTCCGGGCCGTGGGACCGCGTCTCGGCGAAGCAGTAAAAGAGTTGAAGCCGGCGCTCGCGTCACTGGATTCGCTCGCCGCCGCCGACGCCCTTGAGCAAGGCGGCACCGTCAGCGTGACCTTGTCAACAGGAACGTTCGAGTTGGGCGTGGAGGACCTCGAACTTCGCGTGAAGAGCCAGGGCGGTTTCGCGGTGTCGCGCCACGGGGGAGAGGTGATCGCACTAGACCTCACGCTCGACGACGCCCTGTTGCGTCGTGGGTACCTGCGCGACGTCGTCCGTCAGGTCCAAGACCTTCGAAAGAACTCGGGACTGGACGTCGCGGACCGCATTGTCCTGCACTTGACTGGTATCGACGACCTCTCCGATGGTTTTGACGTGTTGGCGAACGAGGTCCTCGCGGTGCAGGTCACGAGCGGTGAAGGCGAGGGTGAGGGTTGCGTCCTCGAACTCGACGACGAGCGAGACGCGAGGGCGTGGCTTACGAAGGCTTCGCCGACGAGTTGAGCTTCTTCAGCAGCGTCGCCAACGTCGTTCGTTCCTCGTCGCTGAGTCGCTTGGCCAAATTGTCCTCGAGGTAGTCCAGGTGGACGTTGAGCGCCTCGTCGAGTTTCTCGTTGCCCTGAGCCGAGATGGCGACGTAGATCGCGCGACGATCGCTCGGACAGAGTTGGCGCGTCACGTACCCCGCCTCTTCGAGACGGTCGATCAGTCGGGTCGTACCACCGCTCGAGTGAACGATGGCGTCGGCAATCTGGTTCATCTTCAGGCGGCCTTCGGGGGCCTTGCGCAATTGGAGGAGTACCTCGAACCAGGCGAGGGGCAGGTCGCACGCCGCCTCGAGTTCGACGCCCAGGCTCTTCGAGAGACGGGCGTTGGTCTCGAGCAAGAGACCGAAGAGCACGACGCGCTCGTCACCGGAGGGGCAGGCGCTGGTGATTGTGGACATGTCCCAATTTTAGCAGAAACTTCACCTTGCGATTACTTCTTGACAAGATGTTGTATATGCAACTATAATGAGTGGAGAGCACAAAGCGTGTCCAAGAAAAGTAGGAGAACAACATGAGCAACCTCCCCGCTCCCGGCGTCTACAACGTCGACCCCGTCCACTCAACCGTCAGTTTCATCGCCCGTCACCTGGTCGCGGCGAAGGTCCGTGGCAATTTCACTGAGTTCAGTGGGGCTATCACCATCGGTGATTCCATCGAAGCGTCTTCGGTCGTTGCCGAGGTGCAGGCCAGCAGCATCACCACCGCCAACGAGATGCGCGACGGCCACCTCAAGAGCGCGGACTTCCTCGACCTGGAGCACTTTCCCACGTTGAGCCTCAAGTCCACCAAGATCACGGCCAAGGGTGGCGACAAGTACGAACTCGTCGCCGACTTCACCGTGAGGGGCATCACGAAGCCCGTCACGTTCGAACTGGAGTATCTCGGCACCGGACCGAGCATGGCGCCGGGCGTGAACGTCACGGGTTTCGAAGTGACTGGTGAGATCGACCGTCGCGACTTCGGTGTGAACTTCGAAGGGACGCTGGAGAACGGCAGCCTGGTCGTCGGCAACAAGATCGGTATCGAGATCGCCGTCGAGGCCCACCAAGCCGCCTAAGTGCAGCGATCGTCCCAAAAGCCGGGGGCCTTCGGGCTCCCGGCTTTTGGTCGTTACGATGGGTCCATGTCAGATACTCCCTCAGATACTCCCAAAGGTAAGGGTGTCAAGTCGACCCTCGGTGTGCTGGGAGCTCTCGCCACCATTATCTCGGTGTGGTGGTTCGCCCTTCGCCCCGCGAGGAAGAAGCGCGAGGAGTAGAACCACCTGGTGGATTGGCCGGGCAACGGTTCGATTCGCGCATTAGCGTTTCTCCATGGCTTCGGTTTCGCTCGCTCCGTTGCGGCACCGTAGTTTCAGCCTCGCCCTCGGTTCCTCACTCATCTCGTCGACCGGCACGTGGATGCAGTCGGTGGCGTTGGGTATCTATCTCACCACGACCACCAAGGACGCTCTCTGGCTCGGACTGATCACTCTGGCCGGCTGGCTGCCCGCGATCGTCGGGTCGCCCACCGGCGGCGTGATCGGGGATCGTTTCAATCGCCAACGCTGGATTCAATCCATGAATTCGGTGATGGCCCTCACCGCCTGCGCGCTCGCGGTGGCCAAGTACACCAATCACCTCACACCTCAACTCTGCTGCTACGTGGCAGCGATCGAAGGGCTCTGCGGTTCGGCGTCCTGGGCGGCGTGGCAGTCGCTGCTGCCCGAACTGGTGGGAGCTGACGAGGTCTTCGCCGCGGTGTCGCTCTCGTCGGCCCAGTTCAATCTCGGTCGGGTCATCGGACCACTGTGCGCGGGCGTGGCGTTGGCCTTTGGTTCCATCGGCCTGTGCTTCGCCTTGAACGCGGCGTCGTTCATCGTGGTCGTCGTGATGTTCTCCTTCGTGCGCAGCGCGGCGCGCGAAAAGGTTCTCACCAAGGTCCGACCGATTCACGAAACGCTGCAGGGTGCGCGCGTGGCGTGGTCGGTGAAGGGATGCCGCAATCCCATCGTCGGTGTCGCCGTGGTGGCGCTCATCGCGAGCCCGTTCATCACGCTGGTGCCGGCGATGTCGATTCTCACGCTGCACGCCGGCAAGGTCGGCACCGCCTGGCTCGTGACCGCCCAGGGCGTGGGCGCGGTCGTGGGCGCCCTGACGTTGCCGGGCATCGCGCATCGGACCTCACGGGTGTTTGTGTTACGCGCCTCGTTGGCGACCATGGCCGTGGCGCTCGTGCTCTACGGTCTCGCCCCCGACCTCGTGCTGTCGGCACTCGCCTTGGCGGTGCTCGGTGGCGCCTACGTCGGCACGTTGACGGGGCTCAACACCTCGGTGCAGTTGCACGCGCCACGAAACGAGCGCACGCGAATACTGGCGCTGTACACCCTTTCGTTGTCGATCTTCTATCCCGTGGGCGCGGTCATCCAGTCGGCCTTCGCGAGGACCTGGGGTGTGCGCCCGGTGACGCTCGTCGCGGCGCTCGCGCTCGCACTGGTGCTCGTAGTAGTGAAGTTCGCGCATCCTCATTACTGGCGTGAGATCGGTGCGGTCCCGTCGAGCGACGCTGAATTGCTGGCAGACTAGAAGGATGCCGTTCACTTCGATTAATCCTTATACCGAGCAGTTGGTCGCCGACTACGCGGGTTTGGACGAACGCGGGATTGACGACGCCCTCGCTCGATCAACAGTCGCCTATCGCGCCTGGCGCGAGGTCGAGGTGAAGGACCGCGCGGAGTTGATGAACCGCGCCGCCGAACTGCTCGAGGGCGAGATCCCGGTGATCGCCGAACTCATGACCAGAGAGATGGGAAAGACCTTCGCCGCCGCCAAGGGTGAGGCCGCCAAGTGCGCACTCACGATGCGCTACTACGCCCAGCACGCGCCCTCGATGCTCGAAGACGACATCATCGCCTCCAGTGCCTCGGTGAGCGGGGTGCGCTACGAATCCACCGGGGCGATTTTGGCGATCATGCCCTGGAACTTCCCTCTCTGGCAGGTCGTGCGTTTCGCCGTACCGACGCTGATGGCCGGCAACGTCGTGCTGGTCAAGCACGCTCCCAACGTGCCCAGCTGCGCGCTCTACCTCGAGGACCTCTTCACGCGCGCGGGATTCGCCAAGGGCGTCGTCACCAATCTCTTCGTCGAGATCGAGCACCTGCCCGCGATCATCGCCGATGCGCGGATTGTCGGCGTGACGCTCACCGGTTCCGAGCGTGCCGGACGTGCGGTCGCCGAGCTCGCCGGGCGTCACCTGAAGAAGTGCGTGCTCGAGCTCGGCGGCTCTGATCCCTTCATCGTCGGTTCCTCGGCGGACCTGGACCGCACCGTGACCCACGCCGTGACCGCACGAATCCAGAACAACGGGCAGGCCTGTATCGCAGCCAAACGCTTCATCGTGGTGCGCGAGCGAAGCGAAGAGTTCCTCGACCGGTTCACCCAGGAGATGGCCGAAGTCACCACCGGCGATCCCATGGACCCCGCGACCGTGCTCGGACCCCTCGTTAGCCGGGCGCAACTCGAATTGCTCAGCGCGCAAGTCGCGTCCTCGCTCGCCGAAGGAGCCGTCGCCACCACGGGCGGCGCGCCCCTCCCAGGAACCGGCTACTTCTATCCCGCGACGGTGCTCGCCAACGTGCCCGCGCACGCACGTGCGGCGAACGAAGAGTTGTTCGGGCCCGTCGCCGTCGTGCAGGTCGCCGCCGACCTGGACCAGGCGATCGAACTCGCTAACGCGACGCCCTGGGGACTCTCCGGCTCGGTGTGGGCGAGCGATCCTCGCGAGATCAGTGCCGTGATCGAACGGCTCGACGTGGGCATGGTGTTCGCCAACGCCATTGTCGCCTCGATGCCCGAACTGCCCTTTGGTGGCACGAAGAACTCGGGCTTCGGTCGCGAACTGTCGGCGAGCGGCCTGCGCGAGTTCACCAACGCCAAGACCTACTACGTCGCATGACCGATCAGCTCTACTTCGACCACGCCGCCTCGGCTCCGCGTCGCGACGAGGTCGCCGACGCCATGCAACGGTGGCAGCACGGGGTGGTGGGCAATCCCTCCGGGAGCCACCGTGCCGCGCGTGACGCGCGACGGGCGGTCGAAGAGGCTCGCGACGAAGTGGCCGAGTTCGTCGGCGCCAAACCCGGTGGCGTCATCTTTACCGGCGGCGGTACCGAATCGTGCCACCTCGCCATCGTGGGCACGACGCTCGCGCATCGAGCCACCCATGACAAGAGCATCATCGTCACCTCGCGCGTCGAGCACGACGCCGTGCTCGACGCCGCAGAGTTCGCGGCCAGCCAGTACGAGGACGTGGAACACCGTCTGATCGATGTCGACGCCGACGGGGTGGTCGACCTCGAGTCGTTGCGACAGGCGCTCGATCCCAACGTCGCCGTGGTGAGTGTGATGACGGCCAACAACGAGACCGGGGTGTGTCAGCCACTCGACGGCGTGAGCTCGATAGCCATGGGCACGGTACCGGGTGGGGTGACCACCCACACCGACGCCGTGGCGGCGGCCCCGTGGTTGTATCTGCCCGCGGTCACCGCGACGATGGACCTGCTGTCGATCTGCGCGCACAAGATCGGCGGTCCCGTGAACGCGGGGGCGTTGATCATGCGCCGCGACGTTCCTCTGGTTGGCGTGGTGCCCGGCGGCGGTCAAGAACGCGGACGTCGCGGAGGCACGGTGGACGTGGCTGCCTGCGTCGGACTCGCCGCCGCGGTGCGACTCACCCAGAAGGAACTCGTCGACGTGAACGACCGGGTCATTGACTTCCAACACAAACTGTGCGCGGCCTTGAGTTTCTTGCCGGGTTGCGCGGTCACCGCGCCCGCGGCGCGTAAGGTTCCCGGCACCGTGCACGTGACCTTCGACGGATTGGCGAGCGACGAGATCCTCTTCCTACTCGATCAGGCGGGGGTGTGCGCGTCGGCGGCGTCGAGTTGTTCGAGTGGGGCCGCCGTCACGAGCCACGTGCTGGCGGCGATGGGTGTGGCGCCCGAACGGGCCCGAGGGTCACTTCGCCTCTCCATGGGACCCGAGACCACCGAGGACGAGGTCGACCGACTCATCGCCGAACTCTCGTCGATCGTCTACCGACTCCACGCGGAGGGCTAGAGGCGCTCGACAACTGGCAGAATGGTGCAGTGAAGGTCCTGGTCGCCATGAGTGGGGGAGTGGACTCGTCGGTGGCGGCGGGTCTGTTGCTCGAGCAGGGTCACGAGGTCGTGGGCGCCACGCTCAAACTCTGGGGCGGGGTATCCGATTCTGGTTGCTGTTCGGTCGCCGACGTCGACGACGCGCGACGGGTCGCCCAGACGCTCGGCATCGATCACCACGTCTTTAACTACACCGACGAGTTCAACCGCCACGTCGTCGAGCCCTTCGTGAACGCCCACGTGCAAGGCACGTCGCCAAATCCTTGTATCGAGTGCAACCGCCACATCAAGTTCGACGTGCTCTTTGATCGTGCTCGACGCTTGGGCTTTGAAGCGGTGGCGACCGGGCATCACGCCCAGGTCGTTGCGCGAAATGGTGTGCACGAACTCGCCCGAGGGGCCGATGAGCACAAGGACCAGAGCTACGTCCTCGGTTACTTGCACGAGGACCAACTCGCCGCGTTGCTGTTACCGATCGGCGCCATGAACAAGGCCGAGGTCCGGTTGCACGCAGAGCGACTTGGTCTTCGTACCTGGGACAAACCCGATAGTCAAGACGTTTGTTTCATCGAGGCGTCCAAGGGCCGCGAGGCGTTCTTGCGCCAGCGCGTGACGCTCACGCCGGCCAAGATCGTCGACCACGTGACGGGCGAAGTGATCGGTTCGACCGACGCCGCCGAACTCATGACCGTGGGACAGCGGCGCGGGGTCCTGCCCGGTCGTGACGGGCAGAAACGCTACGTCGCCCACGTTGACATCGCCCAAGGCGTCATCGAGGTAGGTCGGCTCGAGGACGTACAGATCACTCGTCTCAGCCTCGTCGAGTCCTCGCTCAGCTTCACGCACGATGAGCTGAAGGATGGCGACGAGGTTCTCGTCCAGTGGAGCGCGCACGGTCGTGCGGTGCTCGCCACCGTGCAACGCGACCAGGGATGGACTCTTGAACTCCAGGATGCTGCTCGACCGGTGGCGCCGGGCCAGACGGTGGTGATGTACCAGATCGACGAACCATCGATCGTCGTGGGTGCGGCGATCGTCGCCTCCCCGTGAGTTCCGCGCGCGAGCGCGTCGTGTTCTTGCGCGAGGAGATCGCGCGACACAACGAGGCGTACTACGCGCACGACGCGCCAACGATCCCTGACGCCGACTACGACGCACTGCTCGTCGAGCTGCGAACGCTCGAAGGCGAGCACCCCGAACTGGCGAGTACGGCGTCGGTGACCCAAAAGGTCGGCGCGGGCTCGGCGACGTTGTTTAGCGAAGTCACCCACGCCGAACCGATGCTCAGTCTGGACAACGTCTTTGACGTGGGAGAGCTGGGCGCGTGGGCCCAGCGTGTCGCCAAGGGGCTGGGTCTCGCCGCCTCGACCCTCGAGTTCGTGGTCGAACCAAAGATCGATGGCCTCGCTCTGTCGATCACTTACGTGGACGGCGCGTTGGCCCAGGGCGCCACCCGGGGCGATGGACGAGTGGGCGAGGACGTCACCGAGAACGTGCGCACGATTGCGAACCTGCCCGCGCAACTTCAACAAGGACATCGAGGTCGAGTCGAGATACGAGGTGAGGTCTTTATCGCCAAGGCGGATTTTCTCGCCCTCAATGAACGACAACGAGAGCTCGGTGCCAAGGAATTCGCGAATCCGCGAAATGCCGCCGCGGGAAGCCTTCGCCAGAAGGATCCCGAGGTCTCTCGATCTCGGCCACTTTCGTTCCTGGGCTATCAACTCGTTGACCTGGACGGTTCGCTGTCCTTCGATTCCTACTTCGACACCATCACGCAATTGTCGCGCTGGGGTTTTCTCACCGCCCAGGAGACTGTCGTCGTCACGGGCGACGAAATGATGGTCGAGCGAAGCAACTGGTTCGAGGATCATCGCCACGACCTGGCCTACGAGATCGACGGGGTCGTGATCAAGCTCAACGACCTCCGTCAGCGTGCCACCCTCGGCTTCACGAGTCGCGCCCCACGCTGGGCGATCGCGCGCAAGCTTCCCCCCGAGGAGCGTTCGACGCGCCTGCTCGCCATCGAGGTCTCGATCGGTCGAACGGGCCGGGCGACTCCCTACGCGGTGCTCGAACCAGTCGTCGTCGCGGGTTCGCGCGTCGCCATGGCGACTCTGCACAATCAGGACCAGGTTGCCCAAAAGGACGTGCGCCCCGGTGACCTGGTCATCGTGCGAAAGGCGGGCGACGTCATCCCTGAAGTCGTCGGAGCCGTGGCCGAGCCCGGGCGCCGGCGAAAGCCCGCTTGGAAGTTCCCCGCGACGTGTCCCGAGTGCGGGGCGGCGCTCGTGCGCGTGGGTGAGGAGAGCGACACCTACTGCGTGAACCCCGCCTGTCCCGCGCAACTGCTTCAACAGATCGTGCACTTCGCCTCGCGGGGCGCCCTCGACATCGAAGGACTGGGCGAGAGTCGCGTGGCCCAGTTGCTCGCCGAGGGTCTCATCAGCGACGTCGCCGATCTCTTCAGCCTTCGCGTGGACGATCTCTCCTCGCTCGAGGGCATGGGTGAGTTGTCGGGCACGTCGCTCGTCGCCTCGATCGCGGGTGCCAGATCCGCACCACTCAGCCGGGTCCTCGTGGGACTGGGTATTCGACACGTCGGTCCCGTCGCCGCGCGCGAGCTCGCGGCGACCTTCCAGAACTATCCGGCGCTCGCCCAAGCCCCGCTCGAGGCCCTCGAGGACATCGACGGCGTTGGTCCGGTCATCGCCGCATCGGTCTATGAGTATTGTCGCGACGGCGAAAATCGGGAACGCATGGCACGTCTCTCGTCGCTCGGTCTCACGCTGGTCGAACCGGTCGCCGCGAACCTCGAACAGACCCTGGCGGGTCGCGCGGTGGTGGTGACCGGTGCGGTCGAAGGGTATTCGCGTGACGAAGCCGAAGAGGCGATCAAGGCGCGCGGCGGTACGTCGCCTGGATCGGTCTCCAAGAAGACCTACTGCGTGGTCGTGGGCGACGCGCCCGGCGCGTCCAAGGTCACCAAGGCGACCGAACTGGGGGTGGCCATGATCCCCGCCGCGGGATTTGACGAGTTATTGCGAACTGGCACCTGGACTACCTCCCTGACCTAGCCCTTCCTTACTAGGGTTGTACGTGCATGGTGTTTCCTACTTTCGTCAATGGCCACGACCTCGCGGGTCGCTACCGCATCCTCGAACAGCTGGGTGTTGGTTCGACTGCGGAGGTGTATCTCGCCGAGGACCTCTCGCTGCACCGGCGGATCATCGTCAAGGTCCTCTTGCCGTCACTCGCCGCGCACGAGGGAGTGCGCCGGGCCTTTCGTGACCGGATCGTGCGCGCCGCCACCTTGAGCCACCCCCATCTGGCGCGCGTCTTTGACGGCGGCCAGGAGTCGGGCGCCATCTTCATGATCACCGAATACCTCGAGGGCGGCTCGCTGGAGGACATGCTGTCGACCGGTCGGGTCCTCAGCGTGGACGACACGGCGCGACTTGGCCGAGACGTCGCGAGCGCCCTCAGCTACATCCACGCGAACGGCTTCGTGCACGCCGACCTCTCGCCCGACAAGTTGCTCTTCGACGACGAAGGTCGGGTGCGGGTGAGCGACATCGCCCTCGCGGGCCTGGGTGACGCCTTCCGTGACCGGCTCTCGCTCGATGACGTGCGCTACCTCAGCCCCGAACAGGCCCTCGGTGAGCCCGCGGGTCCCGAATCCGACGTGTACTCGCTCGCCCTGATTCTTTTCGAAGCGGCGACGGGCACTTCGGCCTTTGACGGACTCAGCGTCGACTCAGTGTTGCGCGCTCGCGTCAACTCGCCCCTGCCGGTCCGGGTGGAGTTGGGTACCCTGGACATGTTGCTTGCCCAGGCGGCGGTGTCGGATCCGCGCCTTCGACTGAACGCCGAGCAGTTCTCCAACCGACTCGGAGCCGCGGTGAGTGACACCGCGCCGCTCACGCTACGTAACGCGCACGGTGAAGTGCCCATCCTCTCGCAGTTCACGCCGACCGAACCGCGTACGTCGATCGGTTTTCGTCCACCGTCACCCGAGCAGGTCGCCGGTACCGCGCCGCACCCGTTGACGCCTCCCTTAACGGCGCCGCCCACGCCGCCGGTGCGCGTGCGCGCTCCGCGTTTCGACGAGCCCGACGGCTCAGCGCCACCAAGTCAGGGTCCTCCGCGTCGCACCGCCCCCTACGGCTACGAACCCCTACCACCCGGTCGAGCGGTTCGTCCGCGTCGACTCGGCTACCTGGTCGCGGCTGCACTCATCGTGATCCTCGCCGTCGGTGCGGGTGCGGTGTGGAAGCTCGGTCTCCTCAACCAGGACCACACGGTGCCGAATCTCACGAACCTCACGGTCACCCAGGCGTCCCAACTCTTAAAGGGCGATGGTTTCAACCTCACGGTGAGCCAGCACGCGATCTCCCAGACCGTTCCCGTCAACGACATCGTGAACCAGTCGCCCGCGGCCGGCACGAAGTCCAAATCGGGACTCGATATCACGGTCACGATCTCGAGCGGTCCCACGCTCGTGGCCCTGCCGACGGGACTCCTCGGCCACGGCTGCGCGTACGACACCGCGAAGTTGAAGCTCGCCGGGATCGTCGCGCAGTGTCCCACGTCCGAGACCGAATCGAGTGCCACGGTGCCCACCGGCGGCGTCGTCGCCGTGCTCTATCACGCGTCGCGTAATCCCGTCAAGGTACCCAAGGGTTCGACGGTGGTGCTCGCGCTGAGCAGTGGGCCGAGCACCACTGCGACGACGACGACTACGCTGGCCAACTCCGCCACGACGACGTCGACGACGTCAACGACGACCACGACACTCGCGGGTGAAGGACTGCGCGCGATGCCCAACGTCGTGGGCTTCACCCAGGCCCAAGTCGTCGCCGCGATGCAAAAGGCCGAGCTCTACTACGTCACCCAGGGTCCCGGAGCGGACTCGCCAGCGTGGAAGACGGTCGTCTCCGAGGTGCCCGCGGCGGGCACGATGGTCAAGTGGCACGCGACGGTGACGCTGAACGTTCAAAAATGAGTTGCGAGCTCTGCGAAGCCGCGGTGATCACCACCCGTTACTTCCAAGACGAGCTCTGCTGGATAGCCGACTGCGAGATCTGCCTCGTGCCGATGGTGGTCTGGCGAGAGCACGACGCCTCGCCGTCCGTCGAGGTGAAGTCGGACCTCCTCGAGCGCCTTGGAACTGTCGCGGACAAGGAACTCGGCGTGGGCCAGTGGCGAGTTGACGACCACATGCGCAACATCCCCGATCACTACCACGCGCACGCCCGGCCACCGTCGTTTTGGCGTCGCGGCGACTTCAAGTAACTTTCCAATTCCTCATTACAATCGGTTCACACACTATTGAGGGGGACGTCATGGGTGCACTGGAGGGTCGCGTCGCGATCATCACCGGCGCGGGACGGGGGATAGGACGAGAACACGCGCTGCTCTTCGCCGCCGAGGGCGCCAAGGTCGTGGTGAATGACCTCGGTGCGGGCTTGGATGGTTCGTCGTCGGCGGCGTCACCCGCCGAAGAGGTCGTCGCCGAGATCAGGGCCCTGGGTGGCGAAGCGGTCGCCAACCACGACAACGTCGCGACCTGGGAAGGTGGTGAGCGTTTGATCCACACCGCCCTGGAGACCTTTGGTGAGTTGCACGTGCTCGTGAACAACGCCGGCATCCTTCGCGACCGCGTGCTCGTGAACCTGAGCGAGCAGGACTGGGACTCGGTCATCAACGTGCACTTGAAGGGTCACTTCGTGCCGACCCGCCACGCTGCCGCCTACTGGCGTGCACAGGCCAAGGCCGGCCACCCCGTCAAGGCCTCAATCATCAACACGTCCTCGACCTCGGGCCTGCTTGGTAACGTCGGCCAGTCCAACTACGGCGCGGCCAAGGCCGGCATCGCTGCGTTCACGGTGATCATCGCCGAAGAGCTCGTGCGCTACGGCGTGCGCGCCAACGCCATCGCGCCCGCCGCGCGCACGCGAATGACCGAAGCCACACCAGGATTGTCCGACTACGTGGTCAAGCCCACCGACGCGGCGGTCTTTGACGTCTGGGACCCCGCCAACATCTCACCGCTGGTGGCGACGCTCGCGATGGAGGACTGCGAGGCCAACGGACAAGTGTTCTTCGTCCAGGGGGGCACGGTGCGAAAGTTCCAGAATTGGACCATGACCGAAACTCTCGAGAAGGACGATCGCTGGGACGTGGACGACCTCGCTCGACAACTGCCGTCGCTGCTCACGTGAGCGACTCGCGTCAGCCGGCGCACCTGGACCGCGACGATCCAGACGGTCTGCTCAACGCGCGTCTAGACCCGGCGAGCGCGGCCTTTGGCACGCTGGGCAGCGAGGCGGGTAGCGACCTCAACTGGATGTTGCTGTTGCGCAAGCGTGTCCAAGCGCGCGCGGAGGGCTCGAGTCGCTACGAGTGGTGGGTCCTGTGGTCATTGCTCGCGGGACTTTTCGCCCTCAACTTCACCTTCACCGTCTTCATCGTCGCGCTGCCCACGGTCGCCACGCAGTTCCACACGAGCGTGACGGTACTCACCTGGACCATGGTCGGACCGCTGCTCGCTTACGGCCTGGCGGCACCGATACTGGGCAAGACCGGGGACATCTTCGGTCATCGTCGCCTATACCTTTTCGGTCTGGTCGGTGCGATGGTCTCGGCGATACTGACCGCGCTTTCGCACAACGTCGACATGCTGTTGTTCGCGCGCACGCTCGACGGCGTCCAGGGTGCCGCCACCGGCACGGCGTCGGGTGCGTTGATCAACATGGTCTTTCGTCCCCAGGAGCGGGTCAAGGCCATGGGCTGGTGGTCGCTCGTGGGTGCGGGCGGACCGGTGATCGGCGTATCGCTCGGTTCGCCGATCATCGCCGCCTTCGGGTGGCGTGCCTTGTTCTGGTTCCAACTCGTGCTGATCGTGCTCGCCTTCATCGTGGTCGTTATCCTGCTGCCGCGCCGACGGGGCCTCGACCATGAGGAGGCGGCGAAGAAGGCCGAGGCGCGCGCCCAGTTCAAGAAGATGGACTGGATCGGGAGCTGGTCACTGTCGCTCGCGGTGACGGCGCTGATGCTGGGGCTCTCCGTCGGCCCCTCGCTCGGGTGGACCAGTGCCGCGACCCTGGGGTTGTTCGTGGGTTCGGTGCTGCTCACGACCGCCTTCGTGTACCGCATCCGTCACGCGCAGAATCCGCTCATCCCCGCACATTATTTTCGACGGCGAAATTTCGTGATGCCCATGGTGCTGCGCGCGACGGCGAACTTCGCCTATTTCGGTGCGTTCTTCCTGTTTCCCTTGCTCATGGAGAAGGGGTACGGCTACTCGATACCCCGCGTCGGTGCGCTCGCGATCGCCCGACCCCTCACGTTCGCGCTGTGCTCGCCGATCGCTGGCTACGTCGCGGTGCGCATCGGTGAACGCGTCAGCGCCGTGGCGGGCGCGACGTTCCTCACGGGTTCGCTCGCGATGTTCTCGTTACTGCACCCGACGAGTGGCGCCTGGTTCGTCGCCATTGCGTTGGCCTTGTCGGGCCTGGGCATGGGTACGGCGATGCCCTCGTCGAGTTCAGTCATGGCCAATGAGGTTAAGACCAGCGAGTTCGGGGTGATGTCCGCGGCGCAGTTACTCGCCATGCAGGTGGGCGAGGTGGCGGGCATCCAGGTGCTCGAGACCGTGCAACAGGCGCTCGTGCGACGCCGGGGTCTCCTCGACGCCAAGCCCGGTCCGGCGTTGCTCGCGACGTTTCACTTGCCGTTTCTCATCGGCGGTTGCGTGGCGGCGCTCGGGCTGGTTGCGGCCACGTTCATGCGTTCGATCCCTCGCGACCACCCTCGTCGACGCGGGCCCGACGACCGGTAGGCTTGAAACCTATGACGACTGCGATTATGCCGGGCTGCGAGCCCTATTCGGCCACGAACGGCCCCTTCGGGGTCCTGATCCTGCACGGTTTCACGGGCAATCCGTCCTCGATGCGCTCGCTCGCCGAGCGCATCGCCGCCGAGGGATTCAGCGTGGAACTGCCCCGTCTGCCGGGGCACGGCACCTCGGTCGAGGACATGATGACCACGAACTGGGCGGATTGGTCCAGCGCTGCGCTCGACGCGTTCGACGAACTCGAACAGCGTTCGAACCACGTCGCGGTGGTCGGCCTGTCGATGGGTGGGGGACTCACGGCCTACGTCGGTGAGCGTCGCAACGTCGCCGGACTCGTCTTCATCAACCCGGTCGTCATGAGGCCCGGTGACGAACTGGTCGATGGACTGCAGGCACTCATCGATTCGGGAATGGAATCCTTTGACTCCATTGGCTCGGACATCAAGAAGGAGGGCAGTGTCGAGGCCTCCTATTCGGCGACGCCGCTGCGCTGTGTCCTCAGCCTCTTCGATGGTCTGGTCCATGTCCATCAGGACCTCGGCCAGATCACGGCGCCCAGTCTGCTGCTCTCGAGCCGCGAGGATCACGTCGTCACCTCAGACAACGGCGACGAGATCGTCGCGAAGTCCTCGGGCCCCGTCGAGCGGATCTGGCTCGAGAATTCGTATCACGTGGCGACGATCGACAACGATCAGGAGATCGTGGAGTCGAGCGTCGTTCGTTTCCTTCATGATCTCTCGAAGTCATGAGTTCGGCGTTGCGCCGTGAGGACGTCGCGCACGTCGCGAAGCTGGCCCGATTGACGCTGAGTGACCTCGAGTTGGATCGATTCACCGAGCAACTCGGCCAAGTCCTCGAGCACGCCAATGACATGAGTTCACTCGACCTCGAGAATATCGTCGCGACCTCGCACCCGTTCGGACTCGTCAACGTGGTGCGCGAGGACGTCGTGCGCCCGTCGCTGGACCGTGACGAGGTCCTCGCGATGGCGCCCGACGCGCAGGACGGACGTTTCGCAGTGCCGCGCATCATGGGAGAGGCACCGTGAAGAGCGCTGAGCACATCGTTCGCGACATGCGAAGCGGCGCCACGACGGCGAGCGTCGAACTCGAGAACGCGCTCGCGGCGATCAAGGCGCGCAACGACGAACTCAACGTGTTCCTCTACGTCGACGACGAAGGTGCGCGACGCCAAGCCGAAGCCGTGGATGCCGGAATCGCGCGAGGCGAGTCCGCCGGTCCACTCGCGGGCGTGCCGATCGCGATCAAGGACAACTTCTGCACGCGCGGCATCCCCACGACCTGCTCGTCGCGCATTCTCGAAGGTTGGCGTCCGCCCTACAACGCGACCGTGATCGACCGGCTGCTCGCCGCGGGCGCGGTGCCGGTGGGAAAGACCAACCTCGACGAATTCGCCATGGGATCCTCGACCGAGAACTCCGCCTTCGGACCCACGCGTAACCCGCTTGATCCCTCGCGCGTGCCCGGTGGTTCCTCGGGCGGTTCCGCGGCCGCGGTCGCCGCGGACATGACGCCGGTCTCGCTCGGCAGCGACACGGGCGGCTCGATTCGTCAGCCCGCAGCCCTGTGTGGCCTCATTGGGGTCAAGCCCACTTACGGACTGGTCTCGCGATACGGGCTCATCGCCTTCGCGAGTTCGCTCGACCAGATCGGCCCCTTCGCGAAGAACGTCACCGACGCCGCGATGCTGCTCGAGGTGGTCGCGGGTCACGACCCGCTGGACTCCACGTCGTTGCCCGAGCCCTCGCCGTCACTGGTCGCACACGTGAACGATGGCGTCGCGGGCAAGCGCGTGGGACTCGTGCGCGATCTCGTCGACGGTGCCGACGAGGACGTCGTCAACGCCGTCGAGGCGGCGGCCCAGGCCCTGCGCGACGCGGGGGCTACCGTCGTCGAATTGTCGATCCCCGAGTTCCGTCTCGGGCTCAGCGCGTACTACATCCTCGCGCCCGCCGAAGCCTCGAGCAACCTCGCGCGCTACGACGGCGTGCGCTACGGCCTGCGCGTGGACGCCGCTGACGTCACCGCCATGAACGAGGCGACGCGAACGGCGGGATTCGGCGACGAGGTCAAGCGGCGCATAATGCTCGGCACCTACGCGCTCTCGGCGGGCTACTACGACGCCTACTACGGACAGGCGCTCAAGGTCCGCACGATGATGATCGAGGCCTTCGCCAACGCGTACGCGCAGGTTGACCTGTTGCTCGGCGCCACGACACCGTCGGTCGCGTTCGAACTCGGTTCCAAGACCAGTGACCCCATGGCCATGTACCTGTCGGACATCTTCACGATCCCCACCAACCTCGCCGGGGAAGCGGCACTGTCGGTACCCTTTGGCACCGGCGAACACGGACTGCCCGTGGGCGTGCAGTTACTCGGACCCGGGCGCAGTGAGGCGCAGTTGTTCGCTGCCGCGCGCGTGCTCGAGATCGCGCAGGGCCAATGACGCCGCTGCCCGGTGACTGGGAGATGGTGGTCGGACTCGAGGTCCACACCGAACTCCAGACCGCGACCAAGATGTTCTGTGGTTGCGCGAACCACTTCGGTTCCGAACCGAACACCAATGTCTGTCCGGTGTGTCTGGGGTTGCCCGGGTCGCTGCCGGTGCTCAACGAGCGCGCCGTCGAGTTGGCGATGGCCATTGGCATCGCGCTGCACTGCACTATCGCACCCTCGACGTTTCACCGCAAGAACTACTTCTATCCCGACATGCCCAAGGACTTCCAGATCAGCCAGTACGACTTGCCGATCAATAAGGGCGGCTACCTCGACCTGCCCGACGCAAGTCGCGTGAGTATCGAGCGAGCGCACATGGAAGAGGACACCGGTAAGTCCACGCACCTGGGCGGCACCGGGCGCATCCACGGCGCGGACCGATCGCTCGTGGACTACAACCGATCGGGCGTGCCGCTCGTCGAGATCGTCTCGGGGCCCGATATCCGTTCCTCGGCGCAGGCTCGGGCCTACGCGTCAGAGTTGCGCGGGATCCTCATTGCGACGGGCGCCTCGGACGGACGCATGGAGGAGGGCTCGATGCGCATCGACGCCAACGTCTCGGTGCGCAAACCCGACGCCCCCTTCGGGACCCGCTGTGAGATCAAGAACCTGAACTCACTGCGGAGCCTTCAGCGCGCCATCGACTTCGAGGCGCAGCGCCAGATCGAACTGATCGAAGGAGGCGGCACCGTTCGTCAGGAGACCCGTCACTGGGATGAGAACCTCGGCGAAACCTCGACGATGCGCACGAAGGAGGAGGCCGAGGACTACCGGTACTTTCGCGAGCCCGACCTCGTCGATCTCGCGCCGAGCGAGCAGTGGCAACAGCGGGTCCGCGACGGCCTGCCCGTCATGCCCGCCCAGCGACGCGCGCAGCTCGCGGCCCTGCTCAGCGACCCGACTGAAGCCCAACTCGACGGCGTGCAGGTCGTAGTGGACCTCGGGCTCGAGGACTACGTGCTCGCGGCGGTCGGCGCCGGCGCCGACGCGGGGCTCGCGCTCGCCCGCGCGGCGAACGAGCTCGCGGGGGGCATCGAGGGACTGGCGAATCTGACCGTGTCCGCGTTCACGTCGACGCTGCTGCTCGAACACTCCCAGGCCCTGTCGGCGACCCAGGCGAAGACCGTGCTGGGTGAGTTGCTCGCTCACGGCGGGGACCCCTCGCAAATCGCGACGGCGTTAGGTTTCGAACAGCTGTCCTCGGATTCGCTGGGGGCGACCGTCGCGTCGTTAATCGACGAACACCCCGACGAATGGACTCGCTACCGCGACGGTGACGACAAACTGGCTCAGTTCTTCATTGGTCAGGTGATGAAACTCACCAAAGGTCAGGCCAACGGCAAGTCCGTGATCGCCGAGTTGCAGGCACGTCGCTAGCGGCGACTGTCTCGCCGCCGTCCTCACTCCCGGTTCACTGCCTCCCGGTCGTCGTGACGCTTGCCGAGCGACCACCTGGTGTGCTTAGATAGGAGGGTGACGACCCAGAACATTGCTCTTTCCGTGGTAGTAGGCGCCTGGCGCCGGTAGTCACGCTCAGACGTACACCGGAGGCCTCCCAAGTAAGGGAGGTCTTTTTTTATTCCCTAACAGAAGGATCATCGTGCAACTTTCAGGAGCGCAGGCCCTCATCAAGAGCCTCGAACAGCAAGGCGTCGACACTATCTTCGGCTTGCCCGGCGGGGCCATCCTGCCGGTCTACGACCCGCTGATCGACTCGAGCATTCGCCACATTCTGGTGCGCCACGAGCAGGGGGCCGGCCACATGGCCGAGGGCTACGCACTCGCGACGGGGCGCCCCGGTGTCGCCATGGTCACGAGCGGACCCGGCGCCACCAACATCGTCACTCCGATCGGCAACGCCCACATGGACTCGACGCCCCTGGTCGTGGTGACCGGCCAGGTTGCCTCGGCCGCCATTGGCACCGACGCCTTTCAAGAGTGTGACATCACGGGCATCACGATGGGCATCACCAAGCACAACTTTCTCGTCAAGTCCGCCCAGGAGATTCCGCGCGCCGTCGCGGCGGCCTTTCACCTCGCCACGACCGGTCGTCCCGGCCCGGTCCTGATCGACGTGCCCAAGGACATCACCCAGTCGACCATGGACTGGTGGTACCCGACGAGCATCGACGAGTACGACCTGCCCGGGTACCGGCCCGAGGTGGCCCTCAACCAAGAGGCCGTCGAACGCGCGATTGCGCTGATCAACGCGTCCGAGCGTCCCGTGTTGTACGTGGGCGGCGGCACGCTCAAGTCGCGTGCCTCTGCGGAACTGCTCGCCTTCGCCGAACGCACCAGGATGCCCGTCGTCACGACGCTGATGGCCCGAGGCGCGTTCCCTGACTCGCACGAACAGCACCTGGGAATGCCAGGTATGCACGGTATGTACAGCGCGGTGACCGCGATCCAGAAGTGCGACCTGCTTATCTCGTTGGGAGCGCGTTTCGACGACCGGGTCACCGGCAAGATCCCGGCCTTCGCGCCTCACGCCAAGGTGATCCACGTCGACATCGACCGGGCCGAGTTCAACAAGGTCCGCTTCGCGGACGTGGCGATCCAGTCCAGTGTCGCGCCAGTGCTTCGTGCCTTTGACGCCGCGTCGGCGTCGCCGCACAACTTGGACGTCTGGTGGAAGGAGATCCGTTCCTGGCAGGAGCAGTACCCGCTCGTCTACGACGAGCCCCTCGCCGACGGACCGCTTCGTCCCCAGCACGTCATCGAGGCGATCGGCGCCAAGGCCGAGCCGGGCACCATTGTCTCGGCGGGCGTGGGTCAACACCAGATGTGGGCCTCGCAGTTCTGGAAGTTCGAGGAACCGGGCACCTGGATCAACTCGGGTGGCGCCGGCACGATGGGCTTTGGCGTTCCCGCCGCGATCGGCGCCAAGGTCGGGCGACCCGATCGCACGGTCTGGTGCATCGATGGTGATGGTTGCTTCCAGATGACCGCCCAGGAGTTGGTGACCGCGCGCTCCGAGGGCATCCCCATCAAGGTGGCGATTCTCAACAACGCCTATTTGGGCATGGTGCGCCAGTGGCAGGAGATGTTCTACGACGAGCGCTATTCGGAGGTCTACCTCTCGGCGGACCTGCCCGACTACGTCAAGTGGGCCGAGGCCATGGGTTGTGTCGGACTGCGCGCGACCAACCTCAAGCAGATGCGCGAGGTCATCGACGAGGCCAACTCCATCAACGACGTTCCCGTCGTGATCGACTTTCGCACGGACTCCTCGGAGAAGGTCTTTCCGATGGTCGCCGCGGGTGCCAGTAACGACGACATCCAGGTCCATCCACTCCAGAGGGGAGGCTCGAAGTGACCCCGCCAGAGCCCTACCTGGGCGTCATTGACCACACGCCAGTGCGCCACCACATCTTGTCGGTGCTGGTGGAGAACAAGGCGGGGGTGCTCGCGCGCATCGCGGGACTCTTCGCGCGCCGTGGCTTCAACATCTATTCGCTCGCCGTGGCACCCGCCGAGAGCAACGCGCGTTTTTCGCGCGTGACGATCGTGGTCGACGCCGAGTCCGCACCCCTCGAGCAGATCGTGGGGCAATTGGACAAGCTGGTCAACGTCGTGGCGATCACGGACATCTCGCCCAAGGACGCCCTCGAACGAGAACTGTTGCTCGCGACCATCAAGACCGACGTCGATAACCGCACGTCCTTGCTGGACATCATCGCCTCGGCCGGTGCGGCCATCGTCGACGTCGACGCAAAATCGGTGACCGTGATGCTGGCGGCGACCCCGGGAAATTGCGATGGATTGGAGAAGGCCCTCGAGGGTTTCGCCGAGGTCGAGCTCCATCGAACCGGTCGCGTCGCATTACCTAGACTTGGCAAGACGGCTCACGCCTACTAACGAACACAACAAGAAAGAACATTGCTCATGACCACGATGTACTACGAAGCCGACGCCCATCCCGAGATCTTGAAGAAGAAGAAGATCGCGATACTCGGCTACGGCTCCCAGGGCCACGCCCACGCCCTCAACCTGCACGACAGCGGCTACGACGTGCGCGTGGGACTTCGTCCCGAGTCATCCTCGGTCCACAAGGCCGAAGAGGCGGGCCTTCGAGTGCTGTCGATCGCTGACGCGTGTGCCGAGGCGGACGTGATCATGGTGCTCGTGCCCGACACCGAGCAGAAGAAGACCTACGACGCCGAGATTGCTCCGCACCTCAGCGCCGGCAAGTGCCTGTTGTTCGCCCACGGCTTTAACATCCGCTTCAACCTGATCAACCCTCCCGCGGACGTGGACGTCGCCATGGTCGCGCCCAAGGGTCCCGGTCACCTCGTGCGCCGTACGTACGTCGAAGGCGGCGGCGTGCCCGCGCTGATCGCCGTGCACCAGGACGCCACGGGCCACGCCCACGAGATCGCTCTCGCCTACGCCGACGGCATCGGCGCCACGCGTGCGGGCGTGCTCGAGACGACATTCACCGAGGAGACCGAGACGGACCTCTTCGGTGAGCAGGCCGTGCTCTGCGGGGGCGTCTCGGCCCTCGTGCGCGCGGGCTACGAGACCCTCGTCGAGGCCGGGTACCAACCCGAGAGTGCCTATTTCGAGTGCCTGCACGAACTGAAGTTGATCGTCGACCTGATGTACGAAGAAGGAATCACCGGCATGCGCTTTTCGGTCTCGGACACCGCCGAGTACGGGGACCTCACCAGGGGACCGCGCATCATCACCGACCAGGTCAAGGCTGAGATGAAGAAGGTCCTCACCGAGATCCAAGATGGTACCTTCGCCGCCGAGTGGATCCAGGAGAACGAGATCGGCCGTCCGCGTTACCGTGAACTTCGCGACGCGGGCAAGAAGCACCCGATCGAGGACATTGGCAAGAAACTACGCGCGATGATGCCCTTCGTCTCGGCGGGAAAGCAGAAGGTCTCGGACGTCTCGGGCGGCGATACCGACTAGGTGAGGTCGACGGGGAGCGTTCCGGTGTCGGGACGCCGGCGCGTGACGCAATAGGCGAGGCCCGCGGGGTCGCTCAGGGTCGTCCAGTCGTCGAGTTGCCACAGCACGCGAGCCCCCAGGGACTCGTGTCGAGCGACCTCGCTCGCGACGTCGTCGCTCGCAAAGTCCAGATGGGCGCTCGCTCGTTGCTTGGTCGTGTCCTGGAGGCGCTGGAACAACAGTCGAAGGGCCACGCCCGCTGGACGCGTCAGGTACGCGAACTCCGAACGGCTCGCCTCGTGCAGCGTCCAGCCCGTGAACTCGGACCAGAACTCGCATTCACCCTCGAAGGCCTGGGGTGCGACGTCGACGGACACCTGGTCGAGCAGGCTGCGATGCCCGTCGGGCCAGAGTGCGGGCATCGGTCGCTCGTGTTCGCCGTGGTGGGCCACCACGCAAAAGTCCAGTCCGGCGGGCGAGCGCATCGTGACGATGCCCTGGCCTCTACGAATCACCGACGCGCCCAGGTCCTGGGCGCGCCTGGCGCACCCGTCGATGTCGTCCACGTGCAGGTCGAGGTGACAGTTCGCGACCCCTTCGCCGATGCGCTGGACTCGAAGGTACGCGTCACCGTTGGTGGGCAACAGTGTCGCGAACTCGCCGTCGGCTCCGCGCGGTGGTGACAGGGCGCTCGAGGTCGCCGCGCGCCAGAAGTTCGTGCCGGCCGCGAAATCGGTACCTGGATAGTCGAGGAAGGCGGTGAGCCAGAGGATCGTCACCCCCTGGACGCTATCGGCATCCGTTCATCGGTCGTGACGTCGTTTAGATGTTGCCGACGATCCAGTTGACGCACGCGCACAGTGACGAGACGTCCTCGGGGTCGACGCTCGGGAACATCGCGATGCGCAATTGGTTGCGTCCGAGCTTGCGATAGGGATCGGTATCGACGATGCCGTTGGCGCGCAGCACCTTAGCGATCACCGTGGCGTCGATCTCGTCCTTGAAGTCGATCGTCCCGACGACGTTGCTGCGCTCGTCGGGATTGGTGACGAAGGGCGTCGCGAAGTCCGACGCCTCAGCCCAGGTGTAGAGGATCTCGGCGGACCGTGACGAGCGCCCCGCTGAGAACGACAGGCCCCCGTTGTCGTTGAACCACTTGACCTGACTGGCGAGCAGGTGGATCGTTGCGAGCGCGGGCGTGTTGTAGGTCTGGTTGAGACGTGAGTTGTCGAGGGCGATCTTCAGGTCGAAGAAGGCCGGCGTCCAGCGCCCCGAGGCCGCGAGGGTCTCGATGCGTTCGACCGCGGCGGGCGAGCACAGCGCGATCCACAGGCCTCCGTCACTGGCGAAGGACTTTTGGGGGGCGAAGTAGTAGCAGTCGAACTGCGTGGGGTCCACGAGCAGTCCGCCCGCGCCCGAGGTCGCGTCCACGGCGACCAGGCCCTTGGCGCCGGCGGGGCGCTCGATGTTCATCATGACGCCAGTCGAGGTCTCGTTGTGGGTGAGCGCGTAGAGGTCGACCGAGTCGTCGGCGACGCTGAGGGGATGCGTGCCCACGTCACTGGTGATGATCTGGGGGTCGCTCAGGTGGGGAGCCTCTTTCACGCAGCTCGCGAACTTGGAAGAGAACTCGCCGAAGCTGAGGTGCTGGGAGTGCTCGCTCACCAGATGGAACGTCGCGGCGTCCCAGAAGCAGGTCGTGCCGCCGTTGCCGAGCAACACCTCGTAGCCGTCGGGAAGGTTGAACAGAGACTTCAGACCGTCGCGCACTTCGCCGACCTTGTTGCGCACCGTAGCTTGTCGATGCGACGTTCCCATATAGGTCGGCGCGTCGGCGAGCAGGGCGTCGAGTTGATCGGCGCGAACCTTGGAAGGTCCAGAGCCGAATCGTCCATCTCGAGGAAGAAGGTCAGGCGGTATTCGTAAGGTGTCGGGGGAACTCATAGACTTCCACTCTAGGGAATGGAACGAGGTAGCCATGAATTCGAGAGTCAGTGACCTCCTGGGAGGACTCGCGCCGAGCGCGACGCTCGCCGTGGACGCCAAGGCCAAGGCTCTCAAGGCGGCCGGCGAGCCGGTCATCGGTTACGGCGCGGGCGAACCGGATTTTCCGACCCCCGCGCACATCGTCGAGGCGGCGGCCAAGGCCTGTTACGACCCGGCCAACCACAAGTACACCCCCACGGCCGGACTCCAGGACCTGCGCGACGCCATCGTCATGAAGTCCAAGCGCGACTCGGGCCTCGACGTGAGTGCGAACCAGATCCTCGTGACCAACGGGGGCAAGCACGCGGTCGCCACGACGTTCATGACGTTGCTCAACCCCGGTGACGAGGTGCTGATCCCGGCTCCGTACTGGACGACGTATCCCGAAGCGGTCTACCTCGCCGGTGGGGTCGCCGTGCCGGTGCTGACCAGCGACGCCAACGGCTTTCGCGTCACGGTCGCCGAGCTCGAAAAGGCCCGTACCGCCAAGACCAAGTTGCTCGTGTTCGTCTCGCCCTCGAACCCGACTGGCGCGGTGGTGCGACCCGACGACGTCGCCGCCATTGGCCGCTGGGCCGCCGAGCACGACATCTGGGTGATGGCCGACGAGATCTACGAGCACCTCGTCTACGGTGACGCGACGCACGTCTCGATGCCCGTCGTGGCCCCCGAACTCGGTGACCGCTGGGTCGTGGTGAACGGCGTCGCCAAGACCTACGCCATGACTGGCTGGCGCATTGGCTGGATGATCGGTGCGCCCGACGTCATGAACGCCGCCGTGAACTACCAGAGCCAGACCACCTCGAACATCGCTAACGTCTCCCAGCGCGCGGCGATCGCCGCCCTGAACGGCGACCTCGCCGCGGTCGCCGAGATGCGCAGTGCCTTTGACCGGCGTCGTCTACTGATGACCTCGATGCTCAACTCGATCAACGGTGTGTCGTGTGCCGAGCCCGAGGGCGCCTTCTACTGCTATCCCAACGTGCAGGGTCTGCTCGGTCGCTCGCTCGGGGGCAAGGTCGCGACCACGTCGAGTGAACTCGCGGCGAACCTGCTCGAGTCGATAAAGATCGCCGTCGTACCGGGCGAGGCCTTCGGGACTCCGGGGTACTTTCGACTCAGCTACGCACTGGGTGACGCCGATCTGAAGGAAGGTCTCGAGCGACTCGCCGGTCTCGTCGCGGCGGGCTGAACCCTTGCGGATTTGCTTTAGGCTTGGGAGACCAAACGAAAGGTTCTGAGGTGTCCCGAGTACTTGTCACAGAAGAGATCGCCGACTCCGGCCTTCAGGAATTACGAAACGCCGGTCACGAGGTCGACGTCCAGCTCGGACTCACGCCCGAACAACTCCTCCACGCCGTCGTGGGAGCGAACGCACTCATCATTCGTTCGGCGACCAACGTTGACGCCGCCACCCTCGAAGCCGCCAAGGACATGGTCGTGGTAGGACGAGCCGGGATCGGACTGGACAACGTCGACGTCGCCAGGGCGACCGAACTGGGGATCATGGTGGTGAACGCGCCGGTCTCGAACATCCTTTCGGCCGCCGAACAGACCATGGCGTTGCTGCTCGCCCAGGCTCGCAACATCCCCCAGGCGCACTCGGCGCTGAAGAACGGCAAGTGGGAGCGCAGCAAGTGGGAGGGCGTCGAACTGCACGGCAAGACCCTCGGCGTGATCGGCCTGGGAAAGATCGGGGCCCTGGTCGCCCAGCGAGCCATGGCCTTTGGGATGAGGATCGTCGCCTTTGACCCCTACATCTCCGAACAACGCGCGCGACACATGGGCATCGAACTGGTGGACCTCGATACCTTGCTCGCCCAGAGTGACTTCATCACGATTCACTTGCCCAAGAACAAGGAGACCACCAATCTCTTGAACGCCGAGTCGCTGAAGAAGACCAAGAGGGGTGTGCGCATCATCAACGTCGCGCGTGGTGGCATCGTGAACGAGGCGGACCTATCCGAGGCGATCAAGAGCGGTCACGTCCAGGGCGCGGCCCTGGACGTGTTCGAGAAGGAACCGACCACCGAGTCACCGCTCTTCGAACTCCCCTCGGTCGTGGTCGTGCCGCACCTGGGCGCGTCGACCGCCGAAGCTCAGGACAAGGCTGGCGTCACCATCGCCGAGCAGGTGCAACTTGCGCTCGCCGGCGATTTCGTACCCTTCGCGGTGAACGTGTCGGCGGGTGAGGTCTCGAACGTCGTTCGACCCTTCATGGGCCTGGCCGAGGCGCTCGGGCGCTTCATCGGTGGGCTGCTCGACGGCAAGCCCGCGGACCTCGAAGTGATCTACCAGGGCGAACTCGCCGGGTCGGGCACGAAGATCCTGACCCTCTGTGCGCTGAAGGGTTTGCTCGTCGCCACCGGTCACGACGGCGTGTCGTTCGTGAACGCGCCTCAGTTGGCGGGCGAGCACAACCTCACCTACGGTGAGTCCTCGGTCGTCGACTCACCGGAGTACGTGAACCTCATCACCGTTCGATCGGGCGAGCACACGGTCTCGGGGACGTTGATGACCATCGGCACGCGGCTCGAGACGCGCATCGTCGCCGTTGACGGCCACAGCGTCGAGATCCCCCCCGGAGCGTCGATGCTCGTGGTGCACAACGACGACCGCCCTGGCATGATCGGCATGGTGGGCGTCGCCCTGGGCGCCGCCAACATCTCGATCGTCTCGATGGCCGTGGGTCCCGACCCCAAGTCCAAGACGGCACTGATGGTGCTGTCGACCGACGTGCCCACACCTTCGGACGTCGTTGACGCCTTGCGCCACACCGACGGCATCCAGGACATCCACCTCATCACGCTTCGTTAGCCCGTTTTGCCAAATTCCGCGTTGTCGTGGTGACGCGTCACGCCAACGAGTCGCGGTACTAGAACGTAGAAACGGGGAGGGCTTATGAAGGCTGCGGTGTATTACGAGACCGGTGCACCTGACGTCTTTCGTTACGAGGACGTGGCCGATCCCGTACCCGGTCGGGGCGACGTCCTGATCAAGGTCGCGTTCGTCAGCATCGAAGGTGGCGACACGCTCAACCGTCTGCGCGGCCAGATGAATCACGTGCCTCACGTCGTGGGCTACCAGTGTTCGGGCGTCGTGATCGCGGTGGGCGAAAACGTGACCAAGATCGTGCCCGGCGACCGGGTCGTCACGACCGGTGTCGACGGATCGCACGCGCAACTGCGCGCGGCGGGCGAAGCGTTCACCTGGAAGGTACCCGAGGAGGTATCGCTCGAGGACGCGGCCTGCGTACCAGTCCCTTTCGGCACCGCCGATGACTGCCTTTTCGAGTTCGGGCGCCTCGTCAAGGGTGAGACGACCTTGATCCACGCGGGCGCCGGCGGCGTCGGAATCGCGGCGATCCAACTGGCCAAGCGGGCCGGCGCGCGTGTACTGGCGACAGCGTCGAGTGACGAGAAGCTCGAACGATTGAAGGATCTTGGTCTGGATGACGGCATCAACTACGTCACCCACGACTTCGTCGCCGAGGCTCGGCGCCTGACTGACGGGCGCGGCGTCGACGTCGTGGTCGACTCGGTGGGCGGGCTCACCTTGCAGGGGAGTCTGAACGTGCTCGCGTATCGAGGTCGGTGCGTCACGGTGGGCGACGCGGGTCGGTCCTCAGCCGAGAAGGTCGACATCTCCAACATGCGCGGCAACAACCAGACGCTCTCGGGCTACTTCATGGGAGCCGAGCTTTTCTTGAATCCCCGCGTGCACGCCATGATCGCCACTCATCTTGAGTTGATTGCTCGTGGCGAGTTGCGTGTCGTTGTCGACCGGGTCTTTGACCTCGAGGACGCCGCCGCGGCCCACGCGTACATCGAGAGTCGTCAGTCCTTCGGGCGGGTCCTGCTCGCCCCGTAGTGCGAGTGGGACTAGAAGAGGCTGATGAGATCGATGCGGTCCATGACGTCCTTGGTGAGCAAGGGCACAGCGTCCAGGGCCGTCATGTTCTCGCGCACCTGCGCGGCGGAAGACGCGCCGGTGATCACAGTCGAAACGTGGGGGTTCTTCACACACCAGGCGAGCGCGAATTGGGTGAGGGTGATGTCGAGTTCGTCGGCGATGACCTTGAGGTCGGCCACCTTCTTGTTGCGTCCCTCGTCGGTCAATGTATTTTTCAGCCATTCGTAGCCCGGTAGCGTCGCACGCGAGCCCTCAGGGACACCGTGCAAGTACTTGCCGGTCAGCAGACCCGACGCCAAGGGCGACCAGATAGTCGTCCCTAGACCGATGTCCTCGTAAAGGCGCTTGTATTCCTTCTCAACCTTGTCGCGCCAGAGGATGTTGTACTGCGGCTGTTCCATGAGGGGCTTGTGCAAGTTGTGTCGCTCGGCGATGTCGTAGGCCGCGCGAATCTCGTCGGCGGTCCACTCGGAAGTGCCCCAGTACAGGGCCTTGCCCTGACTGATCATGTCGCTCATGGCCCAGACGGTCTCCTCGAGGGGCGTGTTGGGGTCGGCCCGGTGACAGAAAACGAGGTCCACGAAGTCGAGCCCGAAGCGTTCGAGTGATCCATCGATCGCCTGGCTGAGGTACTTGCGATTGAGCGTGTTGCGCATGTTGGGCACGTCGTAGAGGCCCCAGAACAACTTGGTCGAGACAATGTACTCGTGGCGCTTCCAGCCCAGTTCACGAAAGGCCGCGCCCATAACGCGCTCAGACTCTCCCGCGGAGTACGCCTCGGCGTTGTCAAAGAAATTGACGCCCGCGTCCTTGGCGGCACTGAGGCATTCGGCCGCCTGTTGGGCGGTCTTGAGTTGGTCGGCGTTGCCGAACGTCACCCAGCTGCCAAAGGAGAGCACGCTCACCTTGAGTCCGGACCGGCCGAGTCGGCGATATTGCATGTCTGGCATGATCTCTCCTTTGAGAATTGAGCGGGTGCTAGGACCCGGGGTTCGAAGGCACGTCAGGCCACTCTTCGAACGACGTGGGCCCCGAAAGTTGGGGACGCTTCACCATGACCACGACGCCCGCGATCGCTCCCGCGACGAGAAGCAGGACAGTCAGTTTGACCAGTGCCTTGAAGAAACCCACAAGTCTCAGAGTAGTTGTCGTGGCCTGGACAACTTCCGAATTGGCGTTACAATATTGATATGTCATTTGGCCAGAGCGAGCTACTGCTTCGATAGGGCGAGCACCTGCTCGCCCGACGCCCCCGCCTTGGCGGGGGTTTTTTGTTTCTCGTTTTGACCCGAGCGGAAAGGAAATTCATGAGGCGCAACCAACAGCCCAGCCCCATGGCGTTCGATAAGTACCGGTCGACCGTGCCCGTCGAACTATCCGACCGCACGTGGCCCAGTCAGCGCCTCGAGAGGGCTCCCCGCTGGTGCAGCGTTGACCTGCGCGACGGCAACCAGGCGCTCATCGACCCCATGGACCCCGAACGCAAGATGGCGATGTTCACCCAACTCATCGCGATGGGCTTCAAGGAGATTGAGGTTGGTTTTCCCTCGGCGTCCCAGCCTGACTATGACTTCGTGCGCACCATCATCGAGCAAGGCCTGATCCCCGAGGACGTCACGATCCAGGTGCTGACCCAGTGCCGCGAGGACCTGATTCGGCGTACCTATGAGTCGTTGCACGGCGTGCACCGGGTGATCGTGCACTTCTACAACTCGACCTCGACCCTGCAGCGCCGGGTGGTGTTCGGGATGGACATGGACGGCGTGAAGAAGATCGCGACCGACGCCGCGACGTTGTGCAAGAGCCTCGAGTCCACCTCGCCCGAGACCGAGTTCGTCTACGAGTACTCGCCCGAGAGTTTCACTGGCACCGAACTCGAGTACGCGCTCGAGGTCTGTGACGCGGTCGCGGACGTGATCGAGCCCACTCCCGAACAACCGCTCATCCTCAATCTGCCCGCGACCGTCGAGATGTACACGCCGAACCTCTACGCCGACGCGATCGAGTGGTTCTGTCGTCACGTGCAGCGCCGCGACTCGGTGTTGGTTTCGCTGCACCCCCACAACGACCGAGGCACCGCGGTCGCCGCGGCTGAACTGGGCGTGCTCGCGGGAGCGGACCGCGTGGAGGGCACGCTCTTTGGCAACGGGGAGCGTACGGGCAACGTCGACGTGGTGACCCTCGCACTCAATCTGTTCAGTCAGGGCGTGGACCCCGAACTCGACATCCGTGACATCGACAAGGCTCGTCACGTCGCCGAGTACGCGAATCGGCTTCCGGTGCACATGCGACACCCCTACGTGGGCGAGCTGGTCTACACCGCCTTTTCGGGCTCGCACCAGGACGCGATAAAGAAGGGCATGCTCGCCATCGGCGACACCTACGACTTGTGGGAGGTCCCGTATCTGCCGATCGACCCCAAGCACACCGGACGCACCTACGAAGCGATCATCCGCGTCAACTCCCAGTCGGGCAAGGGCGGTGTGGCCTATCTTCTAAGCACCGAGCACGGCCTCGACCTTCCACGCGCGATGCAGGTGGAGTTCTCCAAGCAGGTCCAAGAGCTCACCGAGCAGACCGGCACCGAGATCTCGCCCTCGGAGATCTGGGACGTCTTTACCACGACGTATCAGCCCGAGAACGCCACGATTCAGCTGCTCTCAAGTGAGGTCACCGCGGACCAGCACAACACTCGCATCTTCGCCCAGCTCATCGTCGCCGGTCAGCACGTGACCGTCAAGGGCGAAGGTAATGGTCCAATCGACGCGTTGATGGCGGGCCTGCGCAACGAGATGGACGTGGACTTCAAGGTTCGTGACTACCACGAACATGCCCTCACCGCCGGTTCAGAGGCGTCGGCGGTGGCCTACGTCGAAGCTGAGGGAACCGACGGGAGCACGTGGTGGGGCGTGGGAATGAGCTCGTCGATCCTCGACGCGTCCCTCGAGGCGGTTATCTCGGCAGCGAACCGCCGGCGATAACCCCAGGGTAAGTAAAATGGCTTCATGACCGCGCACACCATCTACGTCAGCGCGGGCTGGATAGCCGTCGTGCTGGGCATCATTGGCACAATCGCACAGTACGTGCGCATCAATCGACTCGGTGTCGAGGGCGTCTCGCTCGCCACGTGGTTGCTCTTTGTCCTCTTGGGATCCTTCTGGATCACCTACGGAGCGGTGTCGGCACACTCGTGGCAGGTCTTGCTCGGAAGTCTGCTCATTCTTCCTTTCCAGATCTCGATCGTGACGCGTCTCAAGCCGTGGCGGCGTTGGCGCGTGACCTCTCGATCGTTCGTGTTCTTTCTGGTCTCGTGCGTGTTGCCCACCTTGATGTGGGGCTGGGCCGGTGGCGTCTACGGTACGGGTGTGGCAATGGTTGCCATGCGGATTCCTCAGATCGTCGAGTTACTCCGTCAAGAGGACGCGAGCGGCGTCTCGGCCAGTTCTTGGGTGCTCGGCGTCTGCGGCGCAGCGCTGTGGATTGCGTACTATTCGGGCTCGAGTCTCTGGGCGCCGCTGATCTCCACCTTCTGTTCGGGTGTCGCCAGCCTGGTCATTGCCTGTCTCGCATCCTGGCGCCACAGCCAAGGTCGAAACCGACTTGTTGCGGCCGAGGTCTTCGCCGACTAACGCCTCGCTCGCGAACGCGTCCTCTTCTTCTCGCGTTCGTAGAGCTCAGACTGCTCGAGTACTCGGCGCTGGTAGGTGTCCGCGAGGTCGGTGTCGGGTGTGAAGACCGTGACCGGCGTGCTGAGCGAATCGAGACTGTCGAGCGTGCGCCGTCCCAGCGCGACCGAAGCGCCCAGCGCCGCGCCGCGAAGCTGGGCGGTCATCGGACTCGTCACCTGGTGCACTTCGCGACCTAGGGTGTCGGCGAAGATCTGGCACCACAGTGCGGACTGGGCGCCTCCACCGATGAGGCGAACCGGCGAGAGCGACTGGCCGACGAACTTCTCGACGTAACCGAACAACCAGGCACTGTTCGCCGCGACGCCCTCGAGGACCGCACGGATCATGTCCGCACTCGTCGTGGTGAGCGAGAGGTTGGTGAAGCCCGCGCGCAAGCGTTTATCGTCGACCGGTGAACGCTCGCCCGCGAGCCAGGGTGAGAACAAGACGCCGCGTGCGCCCGGTGGTGACGTGGCGGCGTGGGCGGTCATGTCCTCGTAGGTCATTTTCTCGCCGCCCGTCGCCAGCACGCCTTGAAACCACTCAAGGGACTTCGCGCCAGTCTCCTGGTTGTCGATCAGCACGTAGGAATCGTTGTCGAGTCCCGGCACCGCCGCAATTGAGTGAAGCACGTCGGTCTTCTTGCCAGGGACCGGACAGCTGATCCACGACGTCGTCGACAAGGCCAAATGTGTGGCGAAAGGTCGGGTGGCGCCTGATCCGTAGGCTGCGGCGTGTAGGTCGGGCATCGACGAGACGACGACGACGTCCTTGGACAGCCCCAATTCGCTCGCGAGCTCGGCGAGCACGGGACCGAGCACGCTGTGCGCGGCGACGAGTTCGGGCAGTTTCTCGCTACTGAGGCCCACCGACGCCAGCAACGACTCGTCGTAGGTCAGTCGATGCAGGTCGCGATTGTCGGTCATCCACATCGCTAGTCGTGACGCGTGGGTCGCCGAGGCCACGCCGCAAAAGCGCATCGCGAGATAGTCAACCGGTTCCATGAACCACCGTGTCGCCGCACAGACTTCGGGTCGCTCGTGCAAGAGAAAGAGGATCTGGCCCACGGGGTCGGCCCCCGACGTGGATGGTGCGCCTCCGGTGAGCCGGATGAATCGCTGAAGCTTCCTGGCGTTGTAGCCCTGCACGGGGCCACCGACGGCGCGCCGGCTGTAGACACCGCCACGCGTGTCCAGCCACGTGATGCACTCGCCAACGGGTTCGCCACGTTCATCGACCGGCACGGTCGAGGCGTACTGACCCGTGATCGCGACCGCTCGCACGGCTGCCCGGTCCACGCGAGGGTCCGCCAACAACCTGGTCGCGGACTCCTTGATTAACGTCCACCACAGCGTCGCGTCTTGGGTCGCGCCACCGTGGTCGTCGTAGTGGGTGGGTACGTGGCGAAGTTCGTGGACGATCATCTCGCCGTCAAGGGTCACGACGCCCACCTTGGGACCACCCGTGCCCAGATCGACGCAGAGACAGAGCTCGTTCGCGGTGGTCACGCGGGAATCGATGCCTGCTGGTCCATCATGATTGCCATGAACATCTTGATGAACTCGTCGGCTTCTTCGCTGGGCCCGCCCTCGACGCCACCGTAGATGGCCCCGGACTTGGGTTTCTCGTCGGCGTGCACCTTCGCGTACTCAACGGCGTCTGCGAGGTCCTGGGTCCAGCGCTCGATCGTGCCCGGTTGGGTTTGGGGACGGGTGACCGCCATGTGGATCGCGTTGGGATACTGCTGGCCGTTCATCCGCCACCCTCTGGTGCGTAAGTAGTCATTGACGTGATAGACGTCAAAGTCATCGGAAGTGAAGGAGAAGAGGAAACTGGGTTTACCCATGATTCGAAGCGACTCGTGGCTCGTGACGGCTTCTTGCATCGCCGCCGACGTCGAGAAGATCGCCTCGGCGTAGTGCCGGTAGCCACTACGCCCCAGGTGGACCATCGCGGCCCACGTGGCCGCGAGGAGTCCGGCCGAGCGAGAACCGTCCATGCCGGGTGAGCAGTATTTTCCACCGGACCAGTCGGGCTGGTAGAAGTACTGACTGTTTCGAAGCGCCTGGTCGGCGAAACTGAGCACGCTGGTGCCCTTGAGTGCGTAGCCGTATTTATGCGTGTCCGCCGAGATACTCGTGACGCCGGGGACCTCGAAATCGAATGGTTCGATGTCGTAACCGAGTTCGCGGCCAAAGGGCAGGATGAAGCCACCCAGGCAACCGTCCACGTGAAGTCCGACCTCGCGCTCGAGGGCGATTTGGCCGAGTTGGGTGATGGGATCGACGGTGCCGTAACCGTAGTTGCACGCCGAGCCGATCAGGGCGACGGTGTTGGCGTCGACGTGGCTCGTGACCCAGTCCAGGTCCACCTGGGTGGTGACGAGATCCACCGGCGCGACGCGCAGTTCAATGCCAAAGAGATGACACGCCTTGTCAAAGGCGGGGTGCGCAGTCTCGGGCTTGATGACGTTGGGGCGACCGACCCGGCCAGCGTTGAACTCACGGTAGGCGAGCATGGCGTGCGCGATGGAGCCACTGCCGCCGCTGGTGACCAGTCCGACGGGGGTCGAGTCCGGTCGCGCAGAGGCGTGCAGCATGTCCAGGGTCATGGCGATGATCTCGGCCTCGAACTTGGTCGCGCTCGGGCACATATCGCGCTGGAGCGAGTTCACGTAGGAGAAGTGAGCGAACGCCTCGTTGAGGAAGTCGTAGTGGTCATGGTCACCGCAGTACATCGTGCCCGAGCACTGGCCGGATTCCCATACCTTGTTCTCCGCGTCCGACATGGTCGTCAGCATCGCGAGAATCGTCTCTTTCTGCGTACCTTCTTCGGGCAAGACCCGGTGTATGGGAAAGGTATCGGCGTAGGGAAAGTCGGTCATTGCTGCTCCTTGGATGGCTGACTAAAGAGTAGAACGGTTCTCTAAACTATTTGTGGCGCGCCGGTCGCGTAAGGCGCAATTCCCAAAGGCACGCTCGGCTAAGGAGCAAGTAGGGTAGTCACAAGTGCGCCATGCGGTGCACGTGAGACGCCAGTTCGGGTTGGACGATCCAGAAGATTGTCGCTCGGTCGGGCTCGACGCCTCCTTATCCAGGAGAAGCACATGTCGAACAGCACCGCGGTCGTCGACGGCCCACGCGCCACCTCCAGCAAATCGACCATGCACGCCCTCGTCTATGGCGGACCGGACCAGAAGCAGTGGATTGAAGTTCCCAAACCGCAGTTGCTGCACGACACCGACGCCATTATCCGGGTGGACATCACGACGATTTGCGGTTCGGACCTCCACATCTTGAAGGGTGACGTGCCCGAAGTCACCGTCGGGCGCATCCTGGGTCACGAGGCAATCGGCACCGTGGAGTCCGTGGGTACCGCGGTGAAGCAGGTCAAAGTCGGCGATCGAGTGCTGGTCTCGTGCATCACGTCGTGCAGCATCTGCCGGTACTGTCGCGAAGGTCACTTCGGCCAGTGCCTGAATGGTGGTGGATGGATCCTGGGACACCTCATTGACGGCACCCAAGCCGAGTTCGTGCGCGTGCCGTTCTGTGACACCTCGACGTACCCGCTGCCTAAGGGCGTGTCGGACGAGGAACTACTCATGATCACCGACATCGTCCCGACGGGATACGAGATCGGTGTCTTGAACGGTGCGGTGGCTCCCGGCGACGTGGTCGCGGTCGTTGGAGCGGGACCGGTTGGTTTGTCCGCGATCAAGACCGCCCGATTGTTCAATCCACGAGCCATCGTCGCGATTGACCTTGACAACAAGCGACTCGATCAAGCGAAGAACTTCGGGGCCGACTTCACGGTCAACAACGGTACGAGCGACCCACTCGAACAGATTATGAAGTTGACCGGCGGCCTAGGCGCGGACGTGGCCATCGAGGCCGTTGGCCTCGAAGCGACGTTCGAACTCGCCACCACCCTGATACGCCCGTGCGGACACATTGCCAACATCGGTGTTCACGGTGGTCCAGTCACCCTTCACCTCGAGAAACTCTGGGGCAAAGACGTGACCATCACGGCGGGTCTCGTCGACACCCGCAGCATCCCCAATCTGCTCGGTCTCGTCGAGAGCAAGAAACTCGACGTCTCGGACTTCGTCACTCATCGCTTTCGCATGGATTCGATCATCGAGGCGTACGACACTTTCGCGAACGCCTCTAAGACCGGTGCGCTGAAAGTGGTCTTGACGCCTTAGGACGCGAGGGACGCTGGTTATTTCACAACGATGGGCCGATTACCGAAGTGCTGTTCCGAGATCCCTGACGAATGGTTCGTTAAGGAGAAAGAAAGCTGGTCGCTCCATGCAAATGACCGAATTGCTGTTAGGAAATCCTTCCGAGATCCACGCACCTCATTACTGGCACTGGCTCAAACGCTCGAAGAGCGCGGCCCTTGTGTGGACGGCGATGCGAATCTGGCTCGGTGTCATGTGGCTCCAGGCGGGCATTGCCAAACTTTGGGGCTCGGAGAATCCGTCGTTCATGCACCATAACGGTGCCGGCGTCGCGGGCTTCGCCACGCATGGCGTGGCCGCGTACAGCTGGTGGGGAAGTTTCCTGCACGGCTTCGTCGTACCGAACGCGGGTTGGATCGGCGTCTTGATTGCCGTCGCGGAGTTCGCCATCGGAGCATGCCTCGCGATTGGCTTCTTGACCCCGCTCGTGGCGCTCGGAAGTCTCGCGCTGCTGTTCACCTACGTCATGTCGGGAACAGCGAGTGTGTGCGCGTTCTACGCGCTCTTTGCGATCGTGATTCTTGCGATGTGGAGGACCTCGGGTTGGATTGGTGTCGACGGACTTCTTTACGGCCGTCACCAGCGTCGACTGGAAGAAGATCGAGTCGAGCGTGCGCTTGACGTCTCTGACGCCGCAGTCGTTGATGAGACGGACGAAAATCCCGGTGAAGTATTCGGTTCGAACCGGGACGGAAAGATTCCCGTTGTCAGTCATTGAGTGTTCTCGACATTATGTCGACGCGCGAACAGTGAGGACCACACGTCAAGAAATTGGCGCGGGTGTTCACCGCGTTGCCGAGGGTTTCGTGGTGTGGCGCCTACTCGTGGGTAACGTCGTAGTGAATCATTGCGCCACCAAGGTCGACCCGAGTACGATTGATATCCGTGCACGCGACACGATGTGTCGACGTTGAAGTGGCTTCGCTCGACGGAAGCGTTTCTTACGTTTCGATTGAATGCGAAGCCCGAGCCGTTGTTGGCCGCCACAAGATCTCTTGAAGCTCATGAAGTGCGTTGTAACTACCTCCAACAAGTAAAGGTGAAAACAAATGATGAGAAGGAATAGAAGTGAGGGGACTTCGCGGTCGATTCGATCTCGGTTCTCGGCATTCCTCGTGGTGGCGTCAGCGTCAGCTGCGTTGATCGGCGGGTTTGCCGCGGGTTCGATTTCGCCGGCTTCGGCCAGTGCGTTGCCCCGAGCGAACACCGCTCCCTGTAACGCGACGGTCACGGCAGGTACCGGTACGGTCGTAGGAAACGTGATCGTCGGTGTCAGCGCCGGAACGACCAAGATCACCTTTGACTGCAACGTATCGTCAACGCCATCGAGTAATCCTGCCTTTGTCGCCGAGACTTCGCTTCTGGCAGCCGTGGTGAGTACGAAAGGCAACCAACAGGCCGAGGCCGACACCAGTGCTATTGGCTCCTTCACCGCGAACGCGACGGACACCAACTGTCCGGCCGCCACGGCCGGCCAGTGCACCCTCAGCGTCTTCACGGTGCCCGCCACCTTTGCCGCGTTGGACCCACAGGCCGCTTGTGCTCCCACGCAGTCTCAGATCAATGACGGTCTGTGGGGCTGTGATGTCGCCGTTGCGAGTTCTGCGCTCACAGGAATCACGGGGGCTGAGTACTTGTTGAACTTCGCCACGCAAGCAACGCCGCCGAACGCCCCTACCATCAGCGCCCCTTCCAGTGGCGTGCCGGGAAGCCCCATCAAGGTGAGTGACGCCGCGGGCAATACGGGTTACTGGTGGGCCAACGCAATCCAGCAGAGCCAGGCAATCGCGCTCTCCACTTCACCCCAGGCGGCACCCGCTACCTGCGCCACGACGAGCGGCTACGGCGACGTGCCGGCACCGTTCCTCGAAGTGAACTGGTTCGTCACGGGCACCACCATCGCGATTCCGGGAAGTGCCGCGGGCGTGACGATCTCCAACGACTGCTACGACGGCACGACGCTCACTGCGCCGGTGCTCGGGGGAACGATCACCGTTCCTTCGTCGCTCAAGCTCGGAACCGCCTACACGGCGTATTTGTGCGAGTTGAACCTCACGGCGTATCCCAGCAATGACGCGAACGCGACAGGACACTGTGGACCGGCGCCGGCTGGTAAGTCGTGGATCGACGCCTCCTTCAACTTCAACGCTGCGCTTGGACCAATCACGCAAGCAGTACCCACCATGGCCGTTCAGGCTCCGGGCACGGCGTCGAGTACGCAGTTGGTTGTCTCGGGGAACAACGGTGCCACGAGCTTCGTGCAGTCCTCGGCCACTCTCGCTGGTGTGAGCATCTCCGCCACCGGTCTCGTGACCGGCGCGTCCACCCTCGCTGTTGGTTCGTACACGATTTCTGGAACCGACTCGGACGCGTCAGGTGACTCTGGCACGTGGACCTTCACGCTCGAAGTCGGCACGGCCCAGGTCGCGCTGACGGTGACGAGCGTTTCGGGCACGGTCGGTACGCCGCTCACCCTCGCGACGAGTGGTGGTTCGGGCACGGGAACGGTCTCCTACGCGGTGGCGAACGGCACCGCGACTGGTTGTGCCGTGAGCGGTAGTTCACTCTCGGCGTCGACGGCGGGTACCTGTCTGGTCACGGCCACCAAGGCTGGCGACACCACGTACGTTCCTTCCTCGTCGGTCGCGACCACCGTGACCTTCGGCGTCGGTAACGGCGTCGCCCAGGTTGTCACGACGCGAGCCGCAATCGCCAGTAACCAAAAGGGCCTGTTGATCCACTTCCGGTGCGGGAACGAGACGTGTCGCGACACCGCCACGGTCACGGCAGTCGTGACTGGTCGCATGAAGGCGAACAGCCGTGCGATCACTCGTGCGACGATCTTGATTGGGCGCGTGGCAGTGAGTCTCGCCCCGAACACGACCAAGTACCTGAACATCGCGATTGCGGGCGCAGCGCACGCGTACTTCGTGCTCAATCCAAACCGCGCGACCTTCACGGCGACGGTCAGCGTCAACGGCGGATCATCGCACTTGTACATTGGCCACGTCACGATTGTCAAGTAGGTCGAACCTGACCGAATGACGTTGTCCCGGTAACGTCCATGAGTACGCCCCCTTCGCGCAAGCGGAGGGGGCGTACTCTTGTGACGAGGGTCCTTCGCCGGTACGATCGATGAATGAGTAGCTTCCAGCCTTCGCCGTCCCGCTACGACGAAATGTCCTACCGGCGCACGGGTCGCAGCGGATTGATGCTGCCAGCGATCTCGCTCGGACTCTGGCAGAATTTCGGCGACGACGTCGCCATAGACGTACAGCGCGCAATCCTGCGCCGCGCCTTTGATCGGGGGATCACCCACTTCGATCTCGCCAATAACTACGGGCCCCCGTACGGCAGTGCCGAGAAGAACTTCGGGCGCCTCGTGCGCGAAGACTTCGCGGGTCTGCGCGACGAACTCGTCATCTCGACTAAAGCCGGCTGGGACATGTGGCCCGGACCTTACGGCGATCTCGGCTCGCGCAAGTACCTGTTGACGAGCCTCGACCAGAGTCTCAGGCGAATGGGCTTGGACTACGTTGATATCTTCTACCACCACCACTTCGACAAGGACACGCCACTCGAAGAGACCATGGGTGCGCTTGATTCGGCGGTGCGTCAGGGTAAGGCCCTCTACGTGGGGATCTCCTCGTACTCCGACGAGCGCACCGAGGAGGCCGCGGCGATTCTGCGCCATCTAGGAACGCCGCTGCTCATCCATCAGCCGTCCTATTCGATGCTGAATCGCTGGATCGAGGACCGCCTGCTCGACGTGCTGGGCACCGAGGGTGTGGGTTGTATTGCCTTCTCACCGCTCGCCCAGGGCATCCTCACCGACCGGTATCTGCACGGCGTGCCCGAAGGTTCGCGTGCGTCTAAGTCCTCGTCGCTGAGCGCCGACATGTTGAGCACCGAGAATCTCGAGAAAGTTCGCGCACTGGCGTCGATCGCCGGCGAACGCGGCCAGAAACTCTCCCAGATGGCCATCGCGTGGGCGCTGCGCGATGCGCGCGTGACGTCCGTCGTGCTCGGCGCGAGCAGCGTCGAGCAACTCGACGAGAACCTGGGGGCCCTCGAGAATCTCAGCTTCACCAAGGACGAACTCGACCGGATCGACCAGTTCGCTCGCGAGGGTCACCTCGACCTGTGGCGCGAGGTCGCCGAATCCTGATTCGCTTGGACTAGACGCTAGGCACAATCACGAGCGGTATTGGTGAATGCTCGGCCAGTTCGAGGCTCGTGCTGCCAAGCAGGAGTCCGGCGTGCGCGCCTTGACCCCTGGTCCCTACGACGAGTAGGTCCGCGCTGATCGGCGACTCGGCCATTCGCAGCATCACCGAACACGCGTCGCCGTCGGCGACCTCCAGGCGTGCACGCGAGTGCTCGAAGCCGCACTCGTCGCAGAGCTCGAGGAGCGACGCTTCGAGGCCCGAGGTGACGCTCTTTGCGTCAAAGCGTCCGAGCAGACCGACCGCGTGAGTGACGACGACTCGCGCGTCGCAGTGCAGCGCGAGGCTTAGCGCCCAACGCACGGCGACCTTCGAATTCTCGGAGCCGTCGAACCCGACGGCGATAGTGTGAATCGGCTTCATGGTTCTCCTCATTGACCCGCGTCGTGGGCGATGCGCAGCGCCGCGTCACGCGCGTGTCTTGTGCTCTTGACGATCTCGAGTCCTGGACCACCACTGGTGGGTGTTTCACTCGCCGTACCCGCGCCCAGCAGCGCACCGAGGGTGGCACCAACTGAAGAGCGCAGCGCGACCAGGTCGTAGCCGCCTTCGAGGAACAGCGCGATGCGTCCCGGAGCGGGCGCGTGGCTCGCGGCGAACATCGCCATCTGGGCGAAGTCACCGCTCGACAGAGCGAGGTCGGCCATGGGGTCGGCTCGGTGGGCGTCAAAACCCGCCGAGACCAGTACCCACGTGGGCTTGAAGTCGTCGATGGTGGGAGCGGCCGTCTCCTCGAGGGCCTGGCGTAGTACGTCGCCGGTCGCCCCTGGGGGCAGCGGCAGGTTCACGGTCGCGCCTAGCGCGTTCAGTCCGCCTATCTCGAACGGAGCGCCGCTGCCAGGAAAGAGGGGCGACTGGTGGGTCGACACGTAGAGGACGTTCGGGTCCTCCCAGAAGATCGCCTGGGTCCCGTTTCCGTGGTGCACGTCCCAGTCGATGATGAGGACCCGCTCGCCGAGGCTGGTGAGTTCGGCGGCCGCGACCGCGATGTTGTTGAGTAGACAGAAACCCATGGCGCGGTCGCGCAAGGCATGGTGTCCGGGAGGTCGCACGGCGACAAAGCCGACGCCCTCGCCACGGATCCGAAGTTCTTTCACGACCGCGAGTCCAGCTCCCGCGGCGTGCTGGGCGAGGGACCATGAATCGTAGGTCGCGTAGGTGTCCTCGTCGAGGTCACCTCCGCCCTCGTAACAGAACGCGCCTAACTGGTCGAGGTAGGTGGTTTCGTGCACGCGAGCGAGTTCGGACCGTGACGCGGCGTAAGGGGCGACGGCGAGCAGGTCGTCGCCGAGGTGTAGATCCTGGATTCCCGCCAAGGCCGCGGCGAGACGCTCGGGACGTTCTGGATGACCGGGGTCCTCGTGACCGCTGTCGTCGGTGCCGCCATTGATGATGAGCATCACGACGACCCTTCGTCGTCGGGCTCCTCGGGCTCGAACAATGTCGTGCGGCGAAGGAAATGGGCGTGACTCTGTTCGGTTGACTGTATGGGAAAGCGCAGACTCACGATCTCGTCCTCAATGCTCGTGGTGAGTGGATAGCCCGAGTCACGGAATACCCCGAGCATGCCGCGGTTGTCCGCCTGCGTTTCGGCCACGAAATGCGTGATGCCGTTCGGTCGGGCCGCTCGAGCGAGGTGCCAGAGAAGGAGGATGCCGATGCCGTGATGTTGGTAATGGTCGGTGACGAGAAACGCGACCTCGGCGTCGGTCGTCTTGGGGATTCGATCGTAGCGCCCGACCGCGACCAGTTCCTCCCCGTCTTCGATGATGTAGGCGAAGCGGTCCACGTAATCCACCGTGGTGAGATGTTCGACTTCCTTGGCCGATAGTTCGGGGTGCACCGCAAAATAGCGTCGATAGATCGATCCCGAGGAGAGTTGAAGGTGGAAGTTCACGAGGCTCTGGGCATCATCGGGTCGAATCGGCCGCATGTGCAACTTGACGCCTGTCACGGTCATGATGTCGCACTCCAGTTCGGCGGGGTACGGCTTGGGTGATGGCGAGGCCGCGTTACTCTCGGCGTCGTGACGTACCTGGCGGTCCGCGGCGTCGGTCATCGTTTCTCAACCCTTCCTGGCGACTGGCAGTGCCCCATTTATGAGTATGCGCTGATTATGTGTCGCGCGCGAACTCTTTGCCAGTGACCAAGGTCATCGACCCAATCCCCGGTTCTAGTGGGCTAGTGCGTGGCCCGCGTCGTCAAAGACGCCCTCGAGGGAGGGGGCCGTCGACCGCTTTTCGTAGGCGGTGATCGCCTTCTCGCGAAGCATGGTGAGGCCGATGTCGTCCCAACCGTTGAGGAGCCGCTCGCGAATCATGGAATCGAGGGCGAAGGATTGCTGCCAGCCCGTCTCTGGCACTTCGACGCTCATCCGGTCAACGTCGATGATGACCAGGCGTGTCGAGTCATCTTTCACCAGCTGGGTCAACTCGTCGATGTGCTCCTGGGCCAGTTGTACGGTCACGAGGCCCTGCTTCGAGGAATTGTTACGAAAGATGTCCCCGAACGACGAGGCGACGATCGCGGCGAAGCCGTAGTCCATGAGCGCCCACACCGCGTGTTCGCGTGATGAGCCGGTGCCAAATCGTGGGCCGGCGACGAGGATGCTCGCCCCCACGTACCGCTGGTCGTTCAAGACGAAGCCGGGGTCGTCGCGCCACTCGCTGAAGAGCCCGCGACCGAAACCGGTGCGCTCGACTCGCTTCAACCAGTCCGAAGGGATGATCTGGTCGGTGTCGACGTCGGATCGCTCGAGCGGGACTGCCCGGCCTTCGATCACGCGTACTGGCTTCATCGGATCACTTCTTCGGGAGAGCCGAAGCGACCGAGAATCGCCGTAGCCGCGGCGACCACGGGCGAAACGAGGTGCGTTCGGCCACCTCGGCCCTGACGACCTTCGAAGTTGCGGTTCGACGTGGACGCGCTGCGCTGGCCCAGACCGAGTTGATCGGGATTCATGCCCAAGCACATCGAGCAACCCGGTTCGCGCCACTCGAATCCTGCGGCGAGGAAGATCTGGTCGAGCCCTTCTTCCTCGGCCTGACGCTTCACCCGGTGCGAGCCGGGTACGACCAGCACGCGCACGCCTGCGGCGACGTGCTGACCGCGGGCCACGTTCGCCGCGGCTCGTAGGTCCTCGATGCGTGAGTTCGTGCACGAACCAATGAAGACCACGTCGACTGGAATCGATCGGATCGGTTCTCCGGGCGTGAGGCCCATATAGGCGAGCGAGCGTTCAGTGGAATTCCTCTCGTCGGGATCGTCGAACTCGTCGGGCGAGGGCACGACACCGTCGAGAGCCACCACCTGAGCGGGATTGGTTCCCCAGGTCACGTAGGAGACGAGTTCGCTCGCTTCGATCACAATCTCCTGGTCGAACACGGCGTCCTCGTCACTGACGAAGGTTCGCCAGTGCTCGGCGAGACGCTCGAATTCGTCGCCGTCCGGCACACCGGGACGCCCTCGAAGGTAGTCAATGGTCGTGTCATCCACCGCGACGAGTCCCGCTCTCGCACCCGCTTCGATACTCATGTTGCAGACGGTCATGCGGCCTTCCATCGAGAGGTCGGTGATCGCTTCGCCACGGTATTCCAATACGTGGCCCGCGCCGCCGCCCGTGCCCAAGCGCCCGACGATGGCGAGCACGATGTCCTTGGCGCTCACGCCGGCGGGAGCCTTGCCCCGTACCGTGACGGCCATGGTCTTGGCTCGCTGTTGGGGCAGGGTCTGGGTGGCCAACACGTGCTCGACCTCACTCGTGCCGATGCCGAAGGCGAGCGCTCCAAAGGCGCCGTGGGTGGAGGTGTGTGAGTCGCCGCAGACTATGGTCATGCCCGGCTGGGTGACACCGAGTTCGGGACCGATGACGTGGACGATGCCCTGGTTCTCGTGACCGCGGGGAAAGACGGTGATGCCGAACTCGTGGCAGTTCTCTTCGAGTGCTTCGAGTTGGCGGCGCGAGACCGGATCCTTTACCGGCGTCGAGATGGGGTCCGTGGGTACGTTGTGGTCGGCCGTCGCCAGGGTGCGGTCCGGTCGGCGCACGCTTCGGCCGTTCAGTCGAAGTCCGTCGAAAGCTTGGGGACTAGTGACTTCGTGGACCAGGTGCAGGTCGATGTAGAGCAGCGTCGGTTCACCCTCTGGTGAGGCCACGACGTGCTGGTTCCAGATCTTTTCGAAGAGCGTTTGTCCGGCCACTGTTAACGCAGCCCCACGATCTTCACTTGCAACACGCCCGACGGGGCTTCGTAGTCGACCGTCTCACCGACGCGGCGATCGAGCAGCGCGGCTCCCAGTGGCGAGGTGGGCGAGGCGACCAGGACACCTTCGGGCTTCTCCTCGATGGAACCAATGAAGAACTCTTGGAAGTCGGTCTCGTCGTCGCCCTCGTAGACGACCTTGACGATCGACGCGTGCTGGACGACGTCGGCGTTGCTGTCGCGCTCGACGATCTCATGGTTTCGGATCACGTTGTCGATCTGGCGGATTCTCGATTCCATCTTTCCCTGCGAATCCTTGGCGGCGTGATAGTCGCCGTTCTCACTCAGGTCGCCTAGCAGTCGCGCTGATTCGATGACGCGAGCGATCTCGGTTCGACCGACGGTCGTCAGTTCCAGGTACTCGGCCTTCAACTTGTCCAGCGTTTCTTGGGTGATGCGGTGAATTTCGGCCGCCATGGGGTTACCTCAACTAGTGGAGAAGACCCAATTCTACCGATGGAGTGGCGCGCAACCGACCGTAAGTTTGCCTCGAGCACACGTCAGCGACCAAAATAGAGGCAAACGAGGAGACGACGAGCAATGAACCAGCGCACCCACCGCGTGGCCGTGCTCGGCGGTGACGGCATCGGACCTGAGGTCATCGACGCCGCACTCAAGGTCGTGCGCGCCGCGGGCGTCGCGATCGAGACCACGCCCTACGACTTAGGCGCCGGTCGCTACCTGAAGGATGGCTTCGTGTTGGACGACGCGACGCTTGAGGAGTTGCGGGGCTACGACGCGATCCTCCTCGGGGCGATCGGACCCGCTATTGGTGACACGCGCATCCCCGGTGGTGTACTCGAACGTGGACTGCTCCTTCGCCTTCGCTTCGGCCTGGACCTCTACGTCAACTACCGACCCTTTCGAGGTGTCGAAGGCTCGATCGCCGAGGGCTGTGAGTTCGCCATCGTGCGCGAGAACACCGAGGGCCCCTACGCGGGCGAGGGCGGCGTCTTGCGCCGCGGCACCCCTCACGAGATCGCGACCCAGGGTTCGGTCAACACCCGCTTCGGTGTCGAGCGCTGCGTGCGCTACGCCTTCGAGCGCGCGGCGTCCTCACAGCGTCCGAAACTCACGCTCGTGCACAAGACCAACGTGCTGACCTTCGCCGGGGAGCTCTGGAGCCGCGTGGTTCGTGAAGTCGCCGAGGAATTTCCCACCGTCGCCGTTGACTACAACCACGTGGACGCCGCCTGCATCTACCTGGTCGAGAACCCTCAGCGGTACGGAATCATCGTGACCGATAATCTCTTCGGCGACATCCTCTCGGACCTCGCGGGGGCGGTCAGTGGCGGTATTGGCTACGCCGCGAGCGCCAATCTCAACCCGGCGCGCACCGGTGCGTCGCTCTTCGAACCGGTGCACGGGGCCGCACACGATATCGAAGGAACGGGAAAGGCCAATCCGCTGGCGGCCGTCTCGTCGGCGGTGCTGATGCTCGAGCACCTGGGTGAGCTAGAAGCGGCCTCGCGCATTGCCCGCGCCGTGCAAGAATTCAAGGGAGACGTTGCCGCCTTGGGTACCGCCGGGATCACCACACAACTAATGGAGAGTTTGTAAATGCCAATCACACCCACGAAGAAGGTCTGGATGGACGGTGCGCTGGTCGAGTGGGACAAGGCGACCACCCACGTACTGACCCACACCCTGCACTACGGCACCGGGGCCTTCGAGGGCATTCGGGCGTACAAGACTGACAAGGGCGTGGCGGTCTTTCGTCTGCAAGAGCACACCAAGCGCCTGCTCAACAGTTGCAAGATCCTCATGATCGACGTGCCGTTCTCGCTCGAAGAACTGGTCGAGGCAACCAAGGAGACCGTGCGCGTGAACGACGTGCCCGACGGTTGCTATATCCGTCCGCTCGTCTATCTCGGTTATGGCGAGATGGGCGTCAACCCGTTGCCGTCGCCAGTCAACGTGGCGATCGCGGTGTGGCCCTGGGGGGCGTACCTCGGTGACGAGGGAGCGAAGAACGGCGTGCGCATGAAGATCTCCTCGTGGGTCCGTCACGCACCCAACGCGATGCCCACCGCCTCCAAGACCGTGGGCGGTTACGTGAACTCAGGTCTCGCCAAAGTCGAGGCGATTAAGGCGGGCTACGACGAGGCGATCATGCTGGGTCCCGACGGCCGGGTCTCGGAGTGCACGGGTGAGAACTTGTTCATCGTGCGCGACGGCTATCTCGTGAGTCCGCCGCCGTCAGAAGCGGGCGCGCTGCGTGGCGTGACGCTCTCGAGCGTTCACAAGATCGCGAACGACCTGGGCTACCAGGTCCACTTCGAGGCAATGCGTCGTGACGACCTCTACTTGGCCGACGAGGCGTTTCTCACCGGTACCGCCGCTGAAGTCGTGCCGATCGCTTCGGTGGACGACCGCGTGGTCGGTGCGGGTACGCCGGGACCCATCACGCTAGAGATCCAGCGCGTGTACAACCAGGCCGTCAGGGGTCAACTGCCCCAGTACGAGAGCTGGCTCGATCGGGTCTAGTGGGCGTTCGGCGGTAGTCTCGATAAGTGACCCAACCGACGTTCGCCCCCGTTCCTCTCGCTGGTGAAGTCCGTGCGACGGTACGGACCGCCCCGGCCGAACTTGCCCGTACTCCCAAAGCAGGCCTGCAACGCTCACCCGTGCCACCCAGTGGCCCTGGATACGGCACGCCGGCCCCGGGTGAGGGCTACGCGCTAACCATCGCGCACCACGTCCTCGCCTCGTTCACCTTCGAGAACGAGCACGACCGCCACGACGTCGAGTTGGCCATCGGACTCGTCGCCGCCAAGCGTGCGAGCCTAGTGGGTCGTGGGCCAATCCCCGCCGACGTGCAGGTGGCCCTGCACCTGTTTTCCTTAGAGGCCCCGTCGGTGTCGCACGCCCAATGTGCGCCCTTCTCGGGCGTGGCCCATAGTTACGTCGCCCAGCGGCGTTTCGTCGACGCGGTGGCGGCTGACCAGCTGGTGCCGGGTCACACCTCTCATTAGTCCCCACTATTGAAAAGAGAATCATGAGTTTCGATCTCACCACCGAACAGCGTGCGTTCCGCGAGGTCCTACGCTGCTTCGTCGATGAACGCATCGCGCCCCACGCAGCTCGTTACGATCGCGAACAGATCTTCCCTCAGGACAGTTTTGACGCGTGCGTCGAAATGGAGTTGCCGTCGCTCGGCGTGCCCGAGGAGTACGGCGGCGCGGGTGCGGACATGGTCACCCAGGCCATCATGGCCGAGGAAGTCGCGCGGGGCTGTGCCTCGACGTCGGTGACGATGCTCATCTCCAAGCTCGGGATGCTGCCGGTCATGAACTTCGCCTCCGAGGAGATCAAGCACCAGTACCTGCCGCGCATCGCCACGGGCGAGATCCAAGCGAGTTACTGCCTCTCTGAGGCCGATGCCGGTTCCGACGTGGCGTCGATGCGCTGTCGAGCGGTGCGAGACGGCGACGACTACATCTTGAACGGTTCGAAGTACTGGATCACCAACGCCGGGATCTCGGAGACGTACACCGTGTTTGCGAGTACGAACCCCGAGGCGCGCGGTCACGGCATCACGTGCTTTCTGGTGGAGAAGGGCTGGGGGGTCGAATTCCCCAAACACGAGGACAAACTCGGATTGCGCGCATCGCCCACGGGAGAGGTCGTCTTCAATGACGTGCGCGTGCCCGCGAGTCATCGTATTGGCGAAGAAGGCGAGGGCTTCAAGATCGCCATGCACACGCTCGACCGGTCGCGCCCCGGGATCGGCGCCCAGGCGGTGGGCATCGCTCAGGCATCCATTGACTACGCCGGCCAGTACATGAAGGAGCGAAAGGCCTTTGGTGCCCCGATCGCCGATCTGCAGGGATTGCGTTTCATGTTGGCTGACATGGCGATGCGCACCGAAGCGGCGCGGGCCCTGGTGTATCGCGCCTGCTCGACCATTGACGCCGGTGACCCCGAGCACCAGTTGACGTACCTCGGCGCCGCGGCGAAGTCCTTCGCTTCGGACACCGCCATGAGCGTCTCGGTCGACGCCGTCCAGTTGCTGGGGGGCTACGGCTTCACCAAGGATTTCCCGGTCGAACGCTACATGCGCGACGCCAAGATCACTCAGATCTACGAAGGGACGAACCAGGTCCAGCGTGTGGTCGTCGCCAACTACCTCTTGAAGTAGGAAGAGGTGTCCATGACCACGACCAACGCGAGTGACGTGATGCGCCGAGCGCTCTTACGCATCGATGACACACTCATTCTGGGTGCGCTCGACCATCTCAATATCAAGGCCACGACCAAGGTGAGCGCAGTAGTGGGTATGCCGCTGCGTTCACTTCAGCAAAAGCGAGACGTCGCGAGTTTCGCCGCGAGCGCACCGGTCGCCGCAGTGCGCGCCATGCTCGAACTACTCGCCATCGAGCCGCTGGAGAAGGTCGTCGACCTGCTCGGCGACCACGCGGAGTCGCCGACGTTCGACCAGTTGTGTGAGGCGGTCGATCGTGCCGTGCAAGGAGGAATGAGCGAGGACGAGGTCGTCGCCGTACTCGGTTTCGCGGTGGGCGAGGAGTTCCCGGCCGCGGCCCAGTGCCGACGAATGCTCGAAGAACTTCCGGCCTTCGTCCTTCCGCCATTGCCCGAGGTGACGTCGAGTCCGAGTTTGCTCGTGCCCAAGGAAGTCGACGATGAGGTGCGCGAGCAACGCCGCCGGCGACGCGAAGAAGAAAAGCGCAAGAAGAACCAGGCCTCTTCGCGCACGGTGCGGCCCACCAAGGCCAAACGTCCCGAGAAGGTGTCCCCGACGCCGGCCACGGTGCTCACCGAGGTGCCCGCAGTCACCGAGATCGTCCGTCGGCGTTTCATCTTCACACCGGCCGAGCTCGAGGCGTTCGATCCCGCTCACCCCCTCGTGGGTTCGGTCGTTCTCGCCGATGTCCCCTTTGACGCCGTAGACCCGCTCATTCCTGAGCAGCGCTCGAAGATCCGTCCCGTGTTGGTCGTCGCGGCCTCTGCCGAGTCGGTCCTCGTACTGGGGATCTATTCCAATCCTTCACCCTCGCGAGTCCTTTTTCAACCCTGGCGTCGACTGGGGCTTGCGCACGTGTCGTTCGTCGCGACCGACCGAGTGCGGGTGCCTCTCGTGCCCGAACAAGCGGAGAAGGTCGGGCGGTTGAGTGACGAAGAGTGGAACACCCTGTTCTAGAGTCCGGCCGTTGGCTGACGTGGCCGAGGTCGTCGTGCGTTGGTGGTCAATGCTGCTGGGTTAGAAGGAAAATCCCCCGGTAGCGAAGAGGGCGATTGACGCCAACGCCATGACCGAGAAGGCGAGACCTCCGACGATATTCGCCAAAGGACCATTGACGTATTTGCCCATCAAGTGGCGGCTGTTCGACACGATGAGTACCACGGCGAGTAGCGGTGCGGCAATGACGCCGTTGATCACCGCGACGAAGACCAGGAGCTTGATCGGGTTGATGGCGAGGAGGCTCAACGCAGTACCGCCTATGGTGCCAACTCCCACCAGTCCGTAGAAGAGTGGTGCTTTGCGAATCGAGAGTGAGAATCCCCACTTCTTCTTCAAGAGTCCCGAGAGTCCGATGGAGCCCGAAGCGGCAAGCACCGGAACCGCCAGCAGACCACTACCGATGAAGCCGAGTGCGAAGATCACACTCGCGAAGCGACCAGCGAGCGGCTTGAGTGAGTTGGCGGCTTGCGCAGCACTTTGGACGTTATCGAGATTGTGTACGTGAAGTGTCGCCGCGGTTGCGGCGATGATGGAGAACATGACGATGTTCGAGAACGCCATGCCCGAGAAGACGTCGACTCGGCTGAGACGCTGTTTGCGGGCGGCGTGCGAGTGGCTACGTTTGCGCAGGGGCGATGCGACGAGTCCGCCTTCGGGCTCGAGTCGCATCTCCTCAAGTCGGTCGGCGCTTTGCCAAAAGAACAAATAGGGCGAGATCGTCGTACCTAGCACCGCGACGAGAAGTGAGATATACGTTCGGTTGAACTTCACGTGGGGAACGAACGTGTAGTCAAGAACCCGCTCCCACTGCTTGGTCACCATGATCGCGACGACAATGTAGACCAGCAGTGCTGCGGCCAAGACTTTGAAGATGGTGCTTATCCGAGCCGACGTTCCCTTCCACATGATGAAGGTGATGATGCCGCCGGCGAGCAAGGCCCATAGCCAGGTCGGCCCGGCTTTGAGCAAGTTCATGCCCGAACCAATGGCGACTAGGTCCGCCGCGATATTCAAGGTGTTCGCGATGATCAAGATCACGAGGAGAGCACCGATGACGGCGCGGCCCACGCGTCCGAAGTGCTTGGTTGCTAATTCGCCCAGTCCACTTCCCGTGGCGAGTGCCGTCCGGTCGCAAATCTCCTGGACGCCCATCATGAGCGGCAGTGTCAACACGGCCGTCCATAGGAATGAGGGTCCGTACTTGGCTCCTACCTGGGAGTAGGTGGCGACGCCGGAGGGGTCATCGTCCGATGCTCCGGTGACGAGCCCGGGACCCGCGGCACCCAGGTACTCGAGGGCCTTCTTCCTGAGTCTTTGAGCGCGTGAGGCCTCACGCCGGCGCTGTTTCGAGCCAGTTCGTTCGGGCGTCACGCGCAGGACCTCCTCAGTGGACGCTGGCCGCGCAAGAGGAACGATTGGCTGGCGGCCACGCAGGTCATGTCAGATCCCTAATTACGGTCAGCCTCGCCATTCTCGAAGGCTATGGGCACGGGTGACCGACGGCAAAGGTTTGATGACCTCGGCGCACTAGTCCGACGCGGGTCACCCGAGCCCGGTATCCCTCGCACGAGATGATCGACTACTTCTTGACGGCTGCCTTCAAGTGTTGACCAGCCTGCTTCAAGTGTCCGAGCGATTGATCAGCTCGGCCCTTCATTTCGAGTCCTTTGTCGCCGGTGGCGCCTCCGGCAATTTCTTCGACTTTGCCCTTGGCGATCTGGGCGACATTCTTGGCCTTGGTCTTCTTATTCATGTCGTGATGCTTTCTCTTCTGGAGAGGGGATTCTCTCGTGCTGCCTTCTTGCTGTGTTACGAAGCGTGTGCTCTGTTCGTGAAAGAGGATGGCGTGTTCCTGTTGGGCTGTTAGCGCACGAGCAAATAAATGATGATGGCGCCCAGTATGACGATGACGGTTCCTGATCTTATGAACATAGTGAGTACTCCTTGGTTGTCGAAGGTGAAGTAGCGAGGGTGGTTGTGGTGCATTGTTGTGGGACCACCGGATCACTTGGCGGCACGGTACTGCAGGACGTCGGCTCGCCAATGTTCTCGACGTCGATCCGCAAGGAGACCTCGGGTCTCGGGCGAGAATGCGGTGACGCCACACTCGACTCGTGCACCGTTCTCCACGAGGTTCTGGGCGTCGTCCACGAGCAGGGGGCTCCGGGCCAGTTGCTGCGGGGGAATGAACGTGGACCAGAATTTTGACGTTCAAGTACCTCGAGGAACTTCTGTCTGTCGCTTCGCATGACGCCTTCCGCCTTGTGCCCTGACCGAAGGCCAGGTGCGATGGAAGCGGGTTCTCGACGTCCTCAATCACAGTGTAAAGGGGGACCCTTCGCGTGAATCAGCTCTCTAAAGCTGACTCTTTCGGTATTGCACGTGGCGCACCAAGATTGCTACACCCGCTAGGGCCAGCACCAATCCGGCGATCTGCACGCCCACTGACCCGCTGCGTGACTCTTGACCGAGTAGCCAGTGTTCGTCGTAAGCGCGAACGAGTCCCCAGATGATCATGGCGACGCCGCTGAGGGCTCCCGCGAATCTGGTCGTCCAGCGTCGCTCAAGCAGGATCAGGAGGCCCCACAACAGGCCGTCCTCTGCTCCTTGGATGAGAGGTACCGGCACGCGTTTGCCGACCTGACCCGCGTAGTGGATGCCAAACCAGAGGTGGGTCAGGTGCCCGCCGCCGTTGACCATGAACTGGGGACCGAGCACGCGACCGAGCGCCCAACCAGCCACGAGCGCGGGAACCATGGCGTCGGCGAAACGGGCGAAGGAACTCCCGGGCCACCAGCGGCGCTGCAGGATGATCGCGACGGGAAGTGCCAGGGCGATGCCGCCGAAGCTCGCGAGCCCGCCCTGCCAGACCGCGATCCAGCGTGAGGGGTGGCCCGAGTAGTAGGACCAGTTCGTCGCGATGTTAGCGAGGCGCGCGCCGATGAGTCCGCTGACCACCAGGGCGACGGCGTAGGCGAAGAAGTGTTCGAGGTCAAAGCCCGCGCGCGCGAGGCGGCGGCGTGCGTAGAGGTAACAGACGTAAGCCGCGATCGCGAGTCCGAAACCGTAGGTATGAAAGACCAGGGGACCGAGGTGAAACGAGGTGGGGACGCCCGACACGCCTAGGCCCGGGGGCGACCAAGACCAACGAAGCCGTATCCGAGTCGGATGGGTGTTATGTGCACGCGCGTGCCGGTCATCTCGGCTTCGATCATTTCGCCGTGGCCCACGTACATCGCCACGTGCTGGTCGCCGTTGTAACCGTAGAACAAGAGGTCACCGGGTTCGATGTCGTAGAGCGGGACCCGCTCGGTGTCCTCGTACTGTGCACCGGAGTAGTGGGGGAAGCTGATGCCCGCGGCCTCGTAGGAGAGCATGATCAACCCCGAGCAGTCCACGCAGCGCCTCGAAGCGCCGCCCCAGCAGTACCAGGTGCCTATGTAGGACATGGCGGCCCGGATGGCGATATTGGCTCGCGAGTCGGGTGGGGGAGCGGGAAAGCCTGCGCTCGGCTTGGCGTGCTTGAGCGACCCGGCCGATTTTGCAGCGGCCGCCGCGGCGGCGTCGGCGACGTAGACCGCGATCTGGCCCTTCACCTGATTGAGTGTGGACTGCAGTGACGCCTGGAGCACCTTGGCACTGTGGAAGGCGGCGGCGGCGACCTGGGTGGCGGCGCGCGCCTGGGCGTCTTCGGAGTTCAGGATGCTCCGTTCCTGGGTCAGCTCGATCCGATAGTTCTTCAGGCTGGCAATCGTCGAACTGACGTTGCCCTCGGCGATCTTGTTATAGACGTCGGTAGCGCCGATGTTCGAGGCGTTCGAGGAGAAGAGCGGGTTGTTGCTCGCCGCGGCACCGTTGGTGACGTAGGCGAAGATGGCATCATTGCGCAACTGCGTCGTACCGTTGGTGACCTTGTTCTTGATCGCGGCAACGGTCTCTTTGGTGTGGGAGATCTGGTTGTTGAACTTGTCCAGTTTGATCTGGGCCTCGTCGTAGCGCTGGCCGAGGAGTTCGACTTTGGCGTTGGTGGACTGGATCTGGTTGTAGAGCTCGGTGGCCTTCGCCCGGTCACTGCTGATGCTCGAGGCGCCCGCGGGACGCGGCAAAACAGCCACAGTGCTCGAGCACACTGCGACGACAGCCAAAGCGGATGAAATCCACCGGAACCGCTGGAGTCCCCTTGTTGGCCGTAGCGTCGAAAAGCGCGCGGAGCGCTCGACGTCTGTCACGTAGTGAAGGCTACCGGCTCGGAACCTCCGTAGGGACGTGAATCAACATAAGAACTTCTGAATTCCCTGATTAAAAGGACTAAATTCGCACTGCGGCCATGGCGCGACGGTGATGGTTCATCGAAATTCGTGGACGTTTCTTCATTGATGCGTCGCGAGAATAGGCTCGGGCGCATGTCAGAACGTTCTCGCTCCCTTCCCCGCCGCTCGTGCCTGTCGACCCCGGGCTCGTCGGACCGCTTCCTCGCCAAGGCCCCCACGTCTACGGCTGACATGAGCTTTCTCGACCTTGAGGATTCGGTCGCGCCAAACGAGAAGGTGGCTGCACGGGCCAAGGTGGTCAACGCGATCCGGACCCTCGACTGGGGTGACCGGGTCTTGTGCGTGCGGGTGAACGCTTGGGACACGCCCTGGACGTACGAAGACGTCATCGAGGTCGTGGGCAACGCGGGAACTCGACTGGATGAGATCATGATGCCCAAGGTCCGACGGGCCTCGGACGTCGTCGCCATGGATCTGTTGCTCAGCCAGGTGGAAAAGAACGCCGGGATACCAGTCGGTCACATCGGCATCGAAGCGCAAATCGAGACCGCCGAAGGACTCATCAACGTCGAGGAGATCTGTGCGGCTTCGTCGCGCCTCGAGACGATCGTCTTCGGGCCGGCAGACTTCGCGGCGTCCATCGGCATGCCGGTCACGACGATCGACGAAACGATTCACAACGGACCGTCGAACCCTTTCAGTTACGTCTTCGCGAAGATTCTCATGGCCGGTCGCGCGAACGCTTTGCACGTCATCGACGGACCGTTCCTCAAAGTTCGCGATCTCGACGCATTGCGATTCGCCGCGTCGATTTCGTTCTCCTACGGCTTTGACGGTAAGTGGGCGCTGACCCCCGACCAGGCACTAATACTTAACGAAGTTTATTCACCAAGTCAGGAATTGTTCGACAAGTCCTACGACATCCTCGACGCGTACCGCGAGGCGACCGAACACCAGCACACGGGCGCGTTGATGTTCGGTGACGAGATGATCGACGAGGCTTCGGCCAAGATAGCGAACTCGTTCGTCGCCCGTGGAGAACGCTCCGGGATGAAGCGCTCCGAAAAATAGTCCCGTGCAGCGTCTTATTGGGAATGCCTCCCAGTAAGGTGGCCGCTATGACCACGTTGATTCGTCCTCAGGAGAAACTGCGTCATCGGGTCCGCTCGTCCTTCACGCCCAACGAGTGGCGCAAGCTCTACAGCATGTTCGGTTTCATTGTCGCGCTGCACGTGATCGGTTTCACGTTGCTGATAATCGCCTCGAGCCAACGCTACGGCATCGGTAGCGGCAAGATGCTCGGTGTGGGCACCGGCGTACTCGCCTACACCTTGGGAATGCGTCACGCCTTTGACGCCGACCACATTGCCGCGATCGACAACACCACTCGAAAGTTCATGTCCGAGGGCAAGCGTCCAATGTCCGTCGGGTTCTTCTTTTCGCTGGGCCACTCGACCGTGGTCTTCGCGCTGACGGTTCTGTTGGGGCTTGGCGCACGTGCTCTTGGTTCACAGGTGGCGAACACGAAATCCGGATTACACCATTACGGCGGCCTCATCGGGACGGTGGTGTCGGGCGGATTCCTCTACATCATCGCCACGCTCAACGCAATTATCCTCTTTAGCATTCTGCGCTTGTTCGTTCAGATGCGTGAAGGTCGGTTCGACGACTCCGAACTCGAGAAGCACCTCAACGCTCGTGGATTCATGATGCGCTTCTTTGGACCGCTGGCCCGCTCGGTGGACAGCCCCTGGAAGATGTACCCGATCGGCGTCCTTTTCGGCCTGGGCTTTGACACCGCCACCGAGGTGGCGTTCCTCGTGCTCGCGGGTACGTCAGTGGCGGCCGGTCTGCCGTTCTGGGCCATCTTGTCGTTGCCGTTGCTGTTCGCCGCGGGCATGAGTCTGCTTGACACCATCGACGGATCCTTCATGAACTTCGCCTACGGCTGGGCGTTCTCCAAGCCAGTGCGAAAGGTGTACTACAACATCGCCATCACCGGACTCAGCGTCTTCGTGGCGTTCTACATCGGCACGCTCGAGCTGATGCAGGTGCTGGCGGGTCAGTTGCACCTCAAGGGCGGCCTCTGGTCCTACGCCGCGGGCTTTAACATCAACAAGGCCGGTTTTGTCATCGTCGGCATCTTCGTCGCCGTCTGGAGTTTCGCCCTTCTCTTCTGGCGCTACGGACGGGTCGAACAACGTTGGGAAGAGGCTGCGCTGAAGGCCCAGGTCGCCAGGGGCGAACGACCGAACCTGCACTCCGCGGGTATCGAGCTGGGCGCGGTGCACGCGCCGTTCACGATCGACGAGGCCTGATCAACCGACCTGGTCAAGGAGTCGGCGCGCGACGACCTTGAGGCACAATGTCTCGTCAGCCCCCTCGAAGATGGAGAGCACGCGGGCGTCCACGAAGTAGCGACTGACGGCGTACTCCTCGGCGTAACCCATACCGCCGTGAATCTGCATCGCCTCTCGAGTAACCCATTCCGCGGCGCGACAGACGTAGGCCTTGGCCATGGACGCCTCCATGGCGCCCTCGCCCCGGCCCATGAGGTGGGCGACCTGCAGGGAGAACTGACGCGAGCACTGGATGATCGCCGCCATGGTCGCGAGTTTGACCCTGGTGAGTTCGTAGTTGATGATCGGTTCGCCAAAGACGACGCGATGGCGCGCGTACTCGAGGGCAGCTTCGTACGCCGCTTGCATGACGCCGACGGCGCGTGCGGCGGTCTGGATGCGACCGTTCTCGAAACCCGCCATCTGAAGATAGAAACCTCGACCGAGACCTCCCTCGCCACCAACCAGGTTCTGGTCGGGTACGAACCAGTTGTCAAAACTGAGTTCGTAGGAGTGCATGCCCCGATAACCAATCGTGTCGATGGGTCGTCCCTCAAGACGGCCGTTGTCGTCACGGCGACCGTCGACCGCGGCGTCCTGGGTGAAGAGGAAGCCGTGGCTGTCACCCTGGGGTTTTTCGACGAGGAACAACGACAGTCCGCGATGCGCCTTGGAACGATCCGGGTCGGTACGCGCGAGCAGCATGAGCACGTTGGCGCGCGCGGCGAACGTGCACCAGGTCTTGGTGCCGTTGATAAGCCACCCTCCCTCGGTCTTGGTCGCCGACGTATTGAGACCCGCGACGTCGCTACCGAAGTCCGGTTCGGTCACGGCGACCGCGGCGAGGACCTCGGCCGAGGCCAGTCGTGGCAGCCAGTACATCTTCTGTTCGGGGGTGCCACCGTTGACCAGGGCGCGCGTCAAGATCTCGGGTCGGGTGATTAGTGAGCCACCCAGTCCAAGGCTGCCCCAGGAGAGTTCTTCGGTCGCGATGACCATGCCGAGGTACTCCGACTCGCCGCCGGTGGCGAAGCCACCGAATTCCTCGGGTACCGACAGTCCGAAGCCGCCGAGTTCGCTCAGACCCTCGATGATGGTCTCGGGGATGTCGTCGTTGGTCCGGTGCACGTGTTCGGCGTGGGGACGCACTTGTTCGAGGGCGAAACGGTGGAACATGTCCGCGACCATTTGGAAATCCTGTTCGAGGTGGCGATCGCCAGGGCTCTCGGCGAGCGTGGCGAGGAACTTCGGGTCGCGGTAGGTGGCGACGAACGTGGCGAAGGGCTCGTACCAGTCCTTGGGCGCTGCCCAGAGGGTCTCGCGACCGAGCACCCGCTGGGCGAGGTCGCTCAGTGCGAGGGCGAGGAACGCGAGGGTCAAGTCGGCTTCGGTGTCACCGTGGGCGGCGTAGGTGAGACACGCGCGCGCGGTCGCGATAGCGCTGGTCGCGTGAGCGACGTCGTAGGCGAGCGTCTCGTTCTGGTCGATGCCACCTCGGCTCGCGAGTTCCTTCACCGCTGCGTCGATGATGCGCTGGGCGTCTTCAATGAGGAGTGACGCGGCGTGGAGGTCTCGAGATGGTGTTGACATAGTCGAAATTTACAGGTTCCTTGCTACCGTCGGGAGCGACGTAGGCTGAGCGCATGAACGTGACCATGCTTCTGGCGGACTCGGCCCAGGTGGCCGACGGGAAGTTGTACATCCTGGGTGGCGGATGGTCCGTGACCGGACCCGAGCCCGTTCCTTCGGCGGTCGCCATCAAGGTGGCGGTCGACTGGCACGAGTTCAATGCGTCCCACCACTGGGAGTTGATTCTCGAGGACGCGGACGGCAAGTTAGTGCAGTTCGAGACGCCCGAAGGAACCCAGACCATCGAAGTCCGCGGCGACTTCTCAACTTCGACCCCCGACGACGTGCCCCAGGGGACACCGGTGGACGTGCCGATTGCGGTGAATTTCGGGCCGATTCCTCTCGCCCCCGGGTCACGCTTCACCTGGCGTCTCGTCATCGATGGCGAGTCGTTGCCCGGCGCGTCGGTCTCCTTTACGACGCGCCCGCGCGTCGAGGCGCCGACACCCGACGGAAACTAGAACAGCGGTAAGACTAGGACCATGACCACCTTCGATCGACCTTTTGGCCGCTACTTCGAAGACTTCGAAGTAGGCGACGTGTACAAGCACTGGCCCGGTAAGACCATCACCGAAGCCGACGATCATCTGTTTTGCATGATCACGATGAATCACCATCCCCTTCACACCAACGCCTGGTTCGCCGAGCACGAAAGCGTCCAGAAGAAGAACGTCGTCGTCGGCAACCTCGTGTACTCCCTGGTCCTAGGAATGAGCGTGCCCGACGTGTCGGGTTCGGCCATTGCCAACCTCGAAGTCGAGACCTTGATCCACCGGTATCCGACGTTTCACGGCGACACGATCTACGCCGAGACCCGCGTGCTCGAAAAGACTCCCTCGACGTCCAAGAACGATCGCGGTGTCGTGCTCGTCGAGACGAAGGGCTTTAACCAGGATGGTCTCGAAGTCTGCTACTTCCGACGAAAGGTCATGGTCTGGAAACGAGACGCCGCCCCTCAACGACAGCGCCCCTACGGTGACAACGTCTGGGGATGAGGGCCTCGCGAAGTTCTCGCGCGAACTTCGCCGTCGTGCATCACCACTAAGCCGTCCCCTTCCTTGGATCGGCATCGACGACCCGTGGGCCGTGCTCGTGAGCGAGGTCATGCTCCAACAGACCCAGGTCGCACGGGTGCTCGAACCCTGGCGCCGTTTCCTTGACGCATTCCCTGACCCGAGTTCCTGCGCCAACGCGCCGCTCTCGAGCGTGCTGCGTCTGTGGGCGGGACTCGGTTATCACCGAAGAGCCAAAGCCCTGCACGATGCGGCGCGCATCATCCGTGATCAGTATCGCGGAGAGCTGCCCCGCGACGTCGCCGAGCTTCGCCGTTTGCCGGGCGTGGGCGAGTACACGGCCAACGCCGTCGCGTCTTTCGCGTTTGGTCAGCGCGTCGCGGTACTTGACACGAACGTCGGACGAGTACTCGCGCGCGCCGTGGCGAACCGCACCCTCACCGCGCGCGAAGCTCGTGAGATGGCGAAGCGGCTCCTGCCCGCACGCAACGCGGCGTCGCACAACCAGGCGATGCTGGACCTCGGCGCCCAGTACTGTCGCGCCAGTCCACACTGTGACTCCTGTCCGCTCGCTCGCGTGTGTCGATGGCGCCAAGAGGGCGGCGACGATCCCGCACCGCTAAGTGCGGCGGTGTCGCGGCGCCAATCGTCCTTTGAAGGCTCGGACCGCCAGGTTCGCGGCAAGATCCTTGGGCTGCTTCGCGGTGACGACGCGTCGCTGACGGCGGTGGTTGCCCACGTCGATCCTTTGGACCGCGATCGAGTCGAACGCATCATCGAGGACCTGGTTGTTGACGGTTTGGTGCAGCGAACGGGGCGCCGGTTCCGCCTCGCCACCTCCTAATCGGAAAGGAATGCGGCGACCGCGTTATGAAGCGCGTCGGGTTGTTCGAGGTGTGCGAAGTGACCCGCGTCTCGCATGAGGACGAACTTCGAGCCCGGCGCCAAGAAGTCCAGGACGCCTTCGAGACCAGAAGCCAGGAAGCATCCATCGCTGGCCCCATGCAGATACAAGGTGGCCACGCTGGGCGGTTCTGGGACAACCGTGCCAAGGAGACGGGGCGCAAAGATCGCGCGGTAGTACTCGAGGACTGCGTGCAGGTTCTCGGGACTAGAGAGGGCTTGGCGAAGTGGTTCGAGCTCGTGCTTCGGATCGTAGGCCGGCGACCAGGCCGTCCAGAGTTCGCGTAGGAACGCGAACTCGTCGAGGGGTACCACGTGTTCGGCGAGGGCGTTGTGGAAGAAGAACATGTACCAGCTGGCGTGGAGTTGCTCGAAGCCCATGAGGGCGCGGCCGAAGGTCGCCGGCGGAGGCACGGCGATCGTTACCGCCCGACGCCATCGTGCCGGTTCACTGTTCGTGGCGGCGTAGGTCGCCACGGCTCCCCAGTCGTGGCCCACGAGCACGGCGCGTTCGTCGGCCTTCAGGTACTCGTGGAGTCGATTGGCGTCACTGGCGAGGGCCTCGGCGTGATAGTTGCTCGAGCCAGAAAGCGACGACGGAGCGTAACCTCGCATAGCGGGTACGACGACGCGGTAGCCCTCGCGCACGAGGAAGGGCGTCATCAGTCGAAACGTGTGTGCGGTGTCGGGAAAGCCGTGCAAGCACAGCGCGAGCGGAGCGTCCGGGGGCCCGTACTCGTCGTAGGCGAGTGTCACGTCACCCAATTCGGCGCGGTGGGCGTAGGTTGGCACGTCGGTATTCAACCACGCCGGTAAGGTGCGCAGGGTGACATCCCTCGACATCGCCCACTTCAAAGAGGTCGTGGGCCACTACGTCACCGGTGTAGTGGTCGTCAGCGCCGCCACCAGCGAGGGGCCCGTCGGCTTCACGTGCCAGACCTTCGGTTCACTGTCCCTCGATCCGGTGCTGGTCACCTTCGCCGCCAGGCTCGAAAGCAAGTCCTGGCCCAAGGTACGAACCGCGAAGGCCGTGGGTATCAATATTCTTTCCTCGGAACAAGAAGCGCTGGCGCGCGTCTTCGCGACGTCGGGCATCGACAAGTTCGACGGGGTGGTTTGGTCCCCGGGGCCCCACGGAACGCCGCTGCTCGAAGGCGCGCTCGCGCATCTCGAAGGCACGATCGTGGCCGTGACGACCCACGGTGACCACGAAGTCGTCGTCGTGAGTGTCGAGTACGCACTCTCGCATTCGGGTGCCCCGCTGTTGTATTACCGCGGGGGATTCGGTTTCCTCGATTAGTTCGGTGAGGTTCACTACGATGCGAGACGTGACCAGGTTGGCTCATACTGGCGGCGCCGGAGCGCTGCGTTCGTGACTACCGCGATCAAGGTCGCCTTGGTGGTGATCCTGGCCCTCCTGCTCATCGTCGTGGCCCTTCGCATGCGAAAGTTGCGTCGTGACGAGATGCGCGCGTTGGAGCGCAAGACCGACGCGCGCCTCGTCGTACCGCCCCCGTCGCCCTACCAGCCGTCCAAGGGTTTTCGATTGCTGGACGGTACCGAGCATGCCGCGAAACCCCGGACCCCGGAGCGACCACGTCTGGAACCTGC